>ENA-OWLM01000455-OWLM01000455.1-metagenome-genome-assembly--contig:-NODE-455-length-16034-cov-3.388322_pt1 | contig 16034 bp, 11 predicted proteins | sample MGYA00245349_ERZ651102 | MGnify/ENA primary metagenome ERZ651102 (study PRJEB26857, sample SAMEA4031759) | metagenome | biome: human; feature: oral; material: saliva | place: Philippines | collected 2014... | reverse complement strand
GTCCTTGCTTTGCGCTTCGGCGCACTCGCGGGTGCAGCCGGACACGGCGAACTTCAGCTTGTGCGGCGCGCGCAGGCCCTTGTAGCGGTGCTCGATGTCCAGCGCCATCTTCACGCTGTCCTGCACGCCGTAGCGGCACCAGGTGCTGCCGACGCAGGACTTCACCGTGCGCGTGGACTTGCCGTAGGCGTGGCCCGTCTCGAAGCCCGCGGCAATCAGCTCCGACCAGATGGACGGCAGCTCGTGCAACTGTGCGCCGAACAGGTCGATACGCTGACCGCCCGTGACCTTGACGTACAGCTTGTACTTCTTGGCTACGGCGCCGATGGCGATCAGGCCGTCGGGCGTGACCTCGCCGGCCGGCATGCGCGGCACCACGGAATAGGTGCCGTTCTTCTGCATGTTGGCCATGAACGTGTCGTTGGTGTCCTGAAGCGGCACCAGATGCGGATCCTGGATGGGCCGGTTCCAGCACGACGCCAGGATGCTGCCCACGGCGGGCTTGCAGATCTCGCAGCCCACGTGGCCGCGGCCATGGCTGGCCAGCAGTTCCTCGAACGATTCGATGCCGCCCACGCGCACGATCGCGTAGAGCTCCTGGCGGGGGTAGGCGAAGTGCTCGCACAGGCTCTTGTCCACCGCGACGCCGCGGCTGGCCAGCTCATGTTCGACCACTTGCTTGAGCAGGCCGGCGCAGCCGCCGCAGCCGGACGCAGCCTTGGTGCAGGCCTTGACGCCTGCCAGGTCCGTACAGCCGCCGTCGATGGCGTCGCAGATGGCGCCCTTGTTCACGTTGTGGCACGAACAGATGGTGGCGGCAGCGGGCAGGGCGTCCACGCCCAGCAGCGGCGCGGCCTGGCCTTGCGGCAGGATCAGGCTGGACGGATCGGCCGGCGGCGCGATGCCGTTCTGCGCGTACTGCAGCAGGGTGTCGTAGTAGCTGTTGTCGCCCACGAGCACCGCGCCCAGCACGCGCTTGCCGTCAGCCGACACCACCAGCCGGCGGTAGCTGGAGCCGGCTTCGTCGATGAATCGGTAGCTGCGCGAACCCGGCGTGGCGCCATGCGCGTCGCCGATCGAACCCACGTCCACGCCCAGCAGCTTGAGCTTGGTGGACATATCGGCGCCCGTGAACGGCTGCTCGGGCGCGCCGCAAAGCTCGGCCGCCACGATGCGCGCCATCTGGTAGCCGGGCGCCACCAGGCCGAACACCGCGCCGTTCCAGGATGCGCATTCGCCGATGGCGTAGATATGGTCGTCGCTGGTGCGGCAATGGTCGTCGATGGCGACGCCGCCGCGCTCGGCCAGCGCCAGCCCGGCCTTGCGCGCCAGGAACACCTGCGGGCGAATTCCGGCCGAAAACACGATCAGGTCGGTTTCCAGCGGCGCGCCCTCGGCAAAGCGCATGCGGTAACGGTACTGCGTGCCGGGCTTGATGTCCTGCGTGGCGCGCGACAGGTGCACGCCTACGCCCAGCGATTCGATACGCGCCTTCAGCGCCGCGCCGCCGGCCTCGTCCAGCTGCACCGGCATCAGGCGCGGCGCGAATTCCACCACGTGCGCTTCCAGGTTCAGCGACTTGAGCGCATTGGCCGCTTCCAGCCCCAGCAGGCCGCCGCCGACGACCACGCCGCGCCGCGCGCCGCGGGCCGCTTCGCGGATCAGGTCCAGGTCGTCGATGGTGCGGTACACCAGGCGCGACGTGCCTTCGGCGCCCGCGATCGGCGGCACGAAGGGGTAAGAGCCGGTGGCCAGCACCAGCTTGTCGTAGGCCGTGCGGCCGCTGGCGGTGACCACCTCCTGCTGGCGGCGGTCGATGTCCAGCACGGGCTCGCCCAGGTGCAGGATCACGCCTTCCTGCTCATAGAGCGAAGCCTCGCCCATCGCCATTGATTCGGCGTCGCGCCCGTTCAGGTATTCGGAAAGGTGGACGCGATCATAGGCGCGGCGGGTTTCCTCGCCGAAAACGTGGATGCGATAGCGCTCCAGGGCGCCGCGGGCGATCAATTGCTCGACGCAATGATGGCCCACCATGCCGTTGCCGATGACAACCAGCGTCTGCAAGGAATCGGATGTGGCCGCTGCATTCATGGGATTTCCCCAGGCTTGGAAATTCGGGTTTCAGAAGACAAACGGCGCCCTGGACCTTTCGGTCGGGGCGCCATTGCCGGTACTGCTCAAGTTGTCTTGCCGGGTTTGCACCCGCACATGGCTTATCAAGCAAAGTCCGTGCCAGGTTGCGGATGAGGCGGGCGACTCGCGCACTACGACGCAGTTTTCATTGGGAAGAAGGCATTGGCTCGGGAGAAATCAGCCAGGGCCCGGCGTTGGCATTGCTCCGGGCCCGTGCTTCAAACCGGTGCAACTCCCTGTGCGCGTTGCACCGGTTTGGCGCAGTGCACCATGGGTAAATGAACCGTCGCCAATAGTTGTTCTTAAATGAGAATAATTGTTATTATTGCGGGTTGGCCCCGTTCCCGATGCTGTTTCCCTATGTCTCGTTCATCCATGCCAAGAAAGGGATGGCTCGCCCACTACCGCGAGCTGTTCGGCATATGGCGGCGCAAGAACTTGCATGACGGCGAGGACGCCATCCAGGATGCCGTGGTCAAAATGCTGGAGAATGGGCTGGGCGGCGTCGATGACCCGCGAGCCTATCTGTCCCGCAGCACCGCCAACGGCTTGATCGACCGCCATCGACGTCGCACGCTGCTGGAGTTTCGCCCTTGGGACGATCTGGACGAAGACGAGCATCCGTCGGTGGAAGACGGACAGGCGTCGATCTTCACGGCGGAATTGCTTGACGCCCTGATGGTTGCCTTGCAGGAATTGCCGCTGGCATGCCAGAAGGTCTATATCCGTCATCGGATAGAGGGCTGGACGCATGCGGAGATCGCGCGGGACCTGGGGGTGTCGCGCAGCATGGTTGAAAAACACATGAACCGCGCTCTGCTGCATATTCACGAGAGGCTGCAAAAATACTCGCCGTACTGACTGCGGCGACAAGCGCCCTCGAACGTCTTGCTGGATGTGAGGGTGCGAAAATTCCCGTATTCCCCAATGCCGTGAACACTGTCGCTTGACTATGGCCCTTGACGATCCGAATACTCCTGACGACCTGCGCCGGCGCGCCGTTTATTGGCTGACCCGGATGCAGTCGGGAGACGCCACGCACGAAGAGGTCGATGCGTGCGCCGCCTGGCGCCGCGCGAACCCGGAGCATGATCGCGCCTACCGCAGCGTCGAGTTTTTCTGGACGGCCTCGGGCCATCTTCCGCAAAAGAAGCTGCGCGCCATTCTGGCCAGCGGCGAAGCGCCCGGGCTGGATTCGCGGGGGCTGACGCGGCGGCAATTCGGTTGGGGCGTGGCAGGGGCCTGTGCCGCTGTCGCGGCGGGGGCCATCTATCTGCCCGCAATGCTCGCCGCGCCGGCCCTGCATCAGGCGTCGATGGATACGGGAAAAGGCGCGAGCCGCGAATCGGTGCTGCCTGACGGATCCGTGCTGACCTTGAATGTGGGCACGCGGTTGGACGTCGCCCTGTACCAGGACCGGCGTGTGATCGAGCTGGCGGCGGGCGAAGTCTTCCTGAGCGTGGCGCCGGACCGTTCGCGGCCCTTTGTGGTGAAGGCTGGCGATGCCGTGGTCACTGTCACGGGCACCCGTTTCAACGTGCGGCGCGATGCATCCAGCGTGAAGGTGGCGGTTGAATCGGGTTCCGTGACGGTATCTTCGGGCAACTGGTGGAACACGGAGCGGCGGGATCTGCGCGCGGGCCAGGCGGTCGAGGTCGGCGGCGGCGGGGTGCTCAGCGAGGGCGCGGTGAACATCCAGAACGTCACGGCGTGGCGCCAAGGAAAGATCGTGCTGGACAACGCGCCGCTGCGCGACGCCGTTGCCGAAATGAACCGCTATCTTGCCCACCCGGCGATCCTGGACGCTGCGCACCTTGGCGACTATCGGGTCGCGGGCGTCTTCAGCATTGACGACCCCCAATCCATGTTGGGCGCGCTGCCGGCCATTGCTCCGGTCAAGCTCGAACGCCTGCCCGACGGGCGCACCCGCATTCTTGCGCGTTCGGCAAAGTAGGGCGTTTCGCCCCGGACTGCCTGCCCAGGGGATATGGCCGGCAGTTACAAAATAGTTATCGTTTTCATTGAGGTGATCACCCGGTCTGTCCGTCTACCCCTATGAGAAGGCAGTCCCGCATTGCGGGCATGCCTCGGGAGGACCTTGGCCAAGGGTTGCGGCGCACTGCGCCGATCATCATCTGATCTGGAAACGGAAGACCGTGAAAACCGAAGTACAACGCAAAGCGCGCGATTCGCGCGCACCTTTGGCCGTGGGCGCGCTAGCGATTTCAATCGCCTTGGGATTGGGCATTGCGCCGCCGCCCGCGCATGCGCAAGATGCCGCCGTGCATGTCTCCATTCCCGCGCAGCCGCTGGGCCAGGCGCTGCTGCAACTGGGAAGACTGACTTCCCTGCAGATTTTCTACGCACAGGATCTGGTGCAAGGCCTGCATGCTCCCGCGGTTTCGGGAACCCTTACGCCGGAACAGGCGCTGCAGCAGTTGCTCCGGGGCAGCAACCTCGAGTATTCGCGCCAGGGCAATAACGTGACGCTTTCGCGGCCGGCAGGGGCGGGCGCCGCCGTGCTGGCGCCGGTGACCGTGGATGGGCGCCACCACCGAAGGCACGGGCACGTACACCGTGCGCGAAACCGCCGCAGCAACGGGCTTGCGGCTTTCGCCGCGCGAAACGCCGCAGTCCGTCAGCGTTGTCACCCGGCAGCAGATCGAGGACCAGAACCTTACGACGCTGGGGGAATCTTTCAAGAGCGTGACGGGCATCGTGACTTCCACGTCCGATGTCGATCGCACCGACATCCATTCCCGAGGCTTTTTTGTCGACACTTATCAGTACGACGGGATTCCGGTGTCGACCAAGAACGACTTTTTCGGCACGTCCAATTTCGACCCCATCCTGTATGACCGGATCGAGGTCGTGCGGGGCGCGACGGGACTGATGACGGGCGCTGGCAATCCGGGGGCGTCGGTCAACCTGGTGCGCAAGCGCGCGTCCAGCAAAGTCTTCACGGGCGCGCTGGGGGTTGGCGTGGGTTCATGGGACCATCATCGCGCAACCGTCGACCTTTCCACCCCGCTCAATGAAAATGGTTCGGTCCGCGCGCGGGTGTCGGGCATGATGGAGGAGCGCGATTCCTACCTGGATCGCTATCACACACGCAACCGGGCAATGCTCTTCACGGCCGAGGCCGACCTGACCGCCAACACCACGGTCAGGATTGGATTCGAGCATCAGGCCAAGCGCCCGACCGAAGTCACCTGGGGCGGCCTGCCCATGCTGTATAGCGATGGCAGCCCCGCCGACTGGTCGCGTCATTTCAGCATTGGCGCCTACTGGACCAACTGGAACACCACCAGCGATACGGTCTACGCGGGAATTGACCACGAATTCGCCAATGGATGGACGCTCACGGCCAACGCGAGTCGTCTCGACAGCAAATACAACTCGAAGCTGCTTTACCTGCTGGGGCAGCCGGACCGTGTGACCGGGGAAGGGTTGGGCGCGTTTGCCAACCGTTCGCGTCAGGAGTTCGACCAGAACAGCGGCTCGCTGCAGGCATCCGGACCGTTCGAGTTGTTCGGACGGCGGCACGAAGCGGTGATCGGGCTGGTCGGCAGCAGTTCCCGCCACCGGGCCGGCAATTATCCGCCGCTTGAAACGAGTCCCATCGGCAACATCTTCGCGTGGGACGGCTCGTATCCGGAACCGACCTGGGGCGAGTTTTACAGCCTGCCCACGGAAGTGACCCGGCAAACCGCGCTGTACGGCGCCGTGCGACTGTCCCTGAGCGATTCGCTCAAGCTCATCGTTGGCGGCCGGCAGACCCGCTGGAAGCGCGACAACGGCGCCGACAGCATGCGGCACAACGAATTCACGCCCTATGCCGGATTGGTCTACGACTTCAATGAGGTCTATTCGGGCTATGTCAGCTACACCGACATTTTTCAGCCGCAGTCGTATCGCGACGCCAACGGCGGATTCCTGGATCCGGTCGTGGGGAAGAGCTACGAAACCGGCGTGAAGGCCGACTACTTTGAAGGGCGGCTCACCACCGCGCTGTCGATTTTCCGGATTGAACAGGACAATGTGGCCGAACGCGATGGCGAGAATTTCGTTCCCGGCACATCCGAATTCGCCTATCGCGGCGCCAAGGGCCTGACGAGCGAGGGGTTTGAACTGCAGGCGTCCGGTGAACTCACGCCAGGATGGCAATTGTCGGCTGGCTTTTCGCGCGCGCTGGTGCGCAATCCCGACGGTAGCCGCTACACGCCGTACCGGCCGCAGAACCTGGCGCATCTCTTTACGACTTATGTGGTGCCGGGCACGTCGGGCAAGCTGACTGTCGGCGGCGGGGTCCAATGGCGTAGCGCCGTTTATATTGATCAGACAACCTCGAGTGGCGTGAAAGCCAGAAGGGAGCAAGGGTCGGTGACAATCGCCAACCTGATGGCCAGCTACCGCTTTACGCCCAATCTGTCGGCGCAGCTCAACGTCAACAATCTCTTCGACAAGAAGTACTTCAACCTGACTGGCGACGGGCAGGGATTCTACGGATCGCCGACCAAAGCGATGCTGACGGTCAAATACGCCTTCTAGCCCGCATCGTCAGCCAAACGCCGCCTGCACCGCGGCGAACGCCGCGGCGACCAGCGGATCGTCGCGGCGCGAGGCCTGGGTGATGAAGGACAGCTCGGCCTGGATCGACAGCCCCTTCACCAGTTGCAGGCCGCTGGCCTGCGATTCACGCAATGCGATGGAGTCGCGGGCCAGCGACAGGCCCACGCCCGAGCGCACCAGGTCCAGCATGGAGGCCTCCTGGTCGACCTCGGCCACGGCGTGGGGCGCGATGCCCAGCGCGTCGAACTTCGCGGACAGCAGGCGGTGGTGCACGGAGTCGGGCGGCGTCCAGATCCACGGCAACGCCGCGATCTCGGCCCAGCCCCGGCCCGCCACCTGTGCGCTCCAGCCCTTGGGCGCCACCACGTAATAGGCGAACGACGCCAGCGGCCGCGCGTGCAGCCCCGGCGGATCGCCACTGGGCTCGTGCGGGCCCAGATAGAAGCCCACATCCAGCTCGCCCGAGCGCACCTGCCGGCCGACCGACCCGGACATGCCGTGGCGCAGGGTGGGGCGGATCTTGGGGTAATGCTCCACCAGGTACTGCAGCGTGGCGCCCAGCCGCAGGAATTCAGGGTCCAGGATGGTGCCGATGCGCAGTTCGCCCTGGACCGTGTCGCGCAGGGCGCCGATGGCGCGCTGGAAATCGTCCAGCGCATCCAGCACCCGCAGCGCAGGCGGCAGAAGCGCCCGCCCGTCGGCATTGGGAGCCAGGCCCTGCGCCGTGCGCGAGAACAGGGTCAGGTCCAGCGACTCCTGGAAGTTCTTGAGCTGCAGGCTCAGCGCCGGTTGCGTCAGGTGCAGATGCTCGGCGGCGCGGGTAAGGTTGCCTTCACGAGCCACGGCGGCGAAGGTGCGGATGTGCTTCAGGTCCATGACGGAGTCCATCGGGAAAAGGACAAGGGCAAAAAGGGGGCAGCATTATTAAAGATGCTTATGTTCCGCTTTTCAACATTTGATTGGACAGGCGCCCCGGCCTGCGCCACAGTCTCGCATGATGCCCGGCGCGCACATGACTCCGCAGCCGGGTCGGCTCACCCCGCCGACGCCCGCTACGGGCCCGGAACCAGATAAGAAGAGCTTATGGAGACATACGACTACATCATCGTAGGCGCGGGCTCGGCCGGCTGCGTGCTGGCCAACCGCCTGAGTCGCGATCCTGCCGTGCAGGTGCTGCTGCTGGAAGCCGGCGGGCGCGACAACTACCACTGGATCCACATCCCGGTCGGCTACCTGCACTGCATCGGCAATCCCCGCACGGATTGGATGTACCGCACGCAGGAAGAGCCTGGCCTGGGCGGACGGTCGCTGATCTATCCGCGCGGCCGCGTGCTGGGCGGCTGTTCGTCGATCAACGGCATGATCTACATGCGCGGCCAGAAGCAGGATTACGAAGACTGGGCCGCGCTGTCCGGCGACCCGGCCTGGGGCTGGGACCAGGTCCTGCCCGTTTTCAAGCGCAGCGAGGACTACCACCGCGGCGCCGACGAATTCCACGGCGCGGGCGGCGAGTGGCGCGTGGAGTCGCAGCGCCTGCGCTGGGACATCCTGGAATCCTTCGCCAGCGCGGCCGAACAGGAAGGGATCCCGCGCGTGCAGGACTTCAACCGCGGCGACAACTTCGGCTGCGGCTATTTCGAAGTCAACCAGCGGCGCGGCTGGCGCTGGAACACCTCCAAGGCGTTCCTGCGCCCCGTGCAAAAGCGCCGGAATCTGCACGTCATGACCGGCGCCCTGGCCGAGCAACTGGAATTCGACGGCACGCGCTGCGCCGGCGTGCGCGTGCACCAGGGCGGGCGCACCACCACGCTGCGGGCGCGGCGCGAAGTCATCCTGGCGGCCGGCGCGGTGAATACGCCGCAACTGCTGGAGGTCTCCGGCATTGGCGAACCCGCCCGGCTGCGCGAAAGCGGCATCGCGCTGCGCCACGCCCTGCCGGGCGTGGGCGAGAACCTGCAGGACCACCTGCAACTGCGCGTCATCATCAAGGTCAACGGCGTGAAGACGTTGAACCGCATCGCATCGACCTTACTGGGCAAGGCCGGCATCGGCCTGGAATACCTGGTCAACCGCAGCGGCCCCATGAGCATGGCGCCGTCGCAGCTAGGCGCCTTCGCCAAGTCGGATCCCGGCCAGGCGCGCGCCAACGTGGAATTCCACGTGCAGCCGCTGTCGCTGGGCGCCTTCGGCGAACCCCTGCATGGCTTCGACGCCTTTACGGCCAGCGTATGCAACCTGCGGCCCACGTCGCGCGGCAGCGTCCACGCGCAGGGGCCGGCGGGCCAGAAGGGCTTTGAGGCGCCCCTCATCCGCCCCAATTACCTCAGCACCGAAGAAGACCTGCGCGTGGCGGCGGATTCCATCCGCCTGGTCCGCCGCATCGCGGCCGCGCCGGCCCTGCAGGCCTACCGGCCGGATGAATGGCTGCCGGGCCCGGCCTTCCAGACCGAAGACGAACTGCGGCAGGCGGCCGGCAAGATCGGCACCACCATCTTCCATCCCGTGGGCACCTGCGCGATGGGCCGGGACGCCGACAGCGGCGCAGTGGTCGACGCGCGCCTGCGGGTGCACGGCCTGAAGGGCCTGCGCATCGCCGACGCCTCCATCATGCCGCTGATCACCTCGGGCAACACCAATTCACCCACCATCATGATCGCGGAGCGCGCTGCCGATATGATCCGCGAAGAGGCCGCCGGGACGGCGGGATAACCACGATTCCAGGCGAAAAAGTCGCCCTTTGACCTGGTGCGCCCAGGTCCAAGGGCGTGCTGCTTTGCATTGTGATTTGCGTGGCAGAGCCAAAAAATTCCGACATATCAGACAGTGCTGATAGACACTGGTTGAGCTTTTCGTGACATTTGTCGTTCCGCCATGCGAGCAGAACTTCGGCGTAGAGGCTCGCGCAATTCATACCCAAAAACGAAATGAAGCCTCTGCTGATTGCGCTGGCGCTGGGCGTTACGCTGTGCGCGTGTTCCGATTCGCCGCAAGGGCGGTGGGAGGTCGTCGCGCCGATTGACGTGCTTGCGGACAATGACGATGTGGCGCCGGTCGTCTTTACACTTGCGCCAGGCGATTTCTGTGCGCTGGGCAGAGAATGGAGCTATCAGAAGGTCTACAGGTTCAAACGAGTTTCGTGCAGTAAAGGCGACGGCTGGGTCTTGACCGATTCCGAGTTTAGAAGTGTTTCCGACGCGCGCTGAACGTCGACGGGCAGCAGCAAAGCGCCAATACCCACTTTGGTCCAGAAACGCGCGACGGTGGCTGCGTGGGGCGTCTGAGCTTCTCAGCGCCCCAAGCCGCCCTTCAGCGCAGCGACCGATACGTCTGCTGGCGCTGCGGATGCGTCAGCATTACCTGCCAGAGCTGGCCCTCGCGCGACCGGAAGAACCCGGCGCAGCACATCAGGTAGTACTTCCACATCCGGTAGAACCGGGTGCCGTAGCGCGATTCCAGCGCGGGCCAGGCGTGGTCGAACCGGTCCCACCAGGCCATCAGCGTGCGGTCGTAGTCGGCGCCGAAGTTGTGCCAGTCTTCGATGATGAAGCGGCCTTCGACGGCCGTGGCGATCTCCCGCGCGGAGGGCAGCTTGCCGTTGGGGAACACATAGCGGTCGATCCACGGATCGGTGCTCTGGCTGGTGGAGGCGATGCCGATGGTGTGCAGCAGGAACACGCCCTCCGGGGCCATCAGCCGTTGCACATTGGTGAAGTACGTGTCGTAGTTCTTCGGTCCCACGTGTTCGAACATGCCCACCGAGACCACCTTATCGAAGCGGCCCTGCAGGTCGCGGTAGTCCTGCAGCAGCAGTTCAACCGGCAGGCCCTTCACGCGCTCTTGCGCCAAGGCAAGCTGTTCCTTGGACACCGTCACGCCCGTGACCTTGACGCCGTAGCGCTCGGCCGCGAACTTGGCCAGGCCGCCCCAGCCGCAGCCGATGTCCAGCAAGGTCTCGCCTTCCTTCAATTGCAGCTTGCGGCAGATCATCTCCAGCTTTGCCTCTTGTGCCTCTTCCAGCGTCTGGGCGTGTTCCCAGTAGGCGCAGGAGTAGATCATCCGGCTGTCCAGCATGGCCTCGAACACGTCGTTGCCGGCGTCGTAGTGCTGCTCGCCGACTTCGAACGCCCGGTTCTTGGATTGCAGGTTGAACAGCTTGTGGCGCAGGTGCTCGGCGATCAGCTTGATGCGCGCCACGCCCAGCGCCGCCGACCCCATGTCCGCGCGCAGCAGGCGGGTGAAAAGCTCGTCCAGTTGCTCGCAGTCCCACTCGCCGTCCATGTACGATTCGCCCAGGCCCAGCGACCAGCTGGCGAACACCCGTTCGTACATATGCTTGTCATGAACCTGAATGTCCCAGGGGCGCGTCCCATTGATCTGGACGTCCGCGCGCGCAAGCACGTCCTGCAGGACTTTAGGGGGTTCGGGGGGAGGGGAGGCGGTGACGCTGGATTGACCGGCAGGCTGCTCGGTCAGCGGAGAGACAGGACTGCTTTGCTGCATACGGACTCCATATCAATTTTGGGATGACTGATCTGGCAATGCCTTGATGCTTTTTACTGTGCGCCCTTCAGGGTGCGCAACTCCAATTTAATGATTGCATCGGCGTCATAGGCAATGGCAATGTCCGCGCGCCGGGCGCGCCTCCTATAAGATAGCGGCCACATGCGCCGCCGCGCGCCGATCCGTGGAGAGTATTGACAGTGGACGCCCGCCTGGAACCCCGTTTGGAATACGTCGCCTGCGCCAGTCCGGCTGGCTTGCACCGCATGGCCTATTGGGAATGGGGCGATCCCGCCAATGACCGGGTGCTGCTTTGCGTCCACGGCCTGACCCGCAGCGGGCGCGACTTCGATGCGCTGGCGCGGCGCCTGGCCGGCAGCTATCGCGTGGTGTGCCCCGACGTGGTCGGGCGCGGCCGCTCCGACTGGCTGGTCAATCCGGCGTTCTACACCGTTCCGCAGTACGTGTCCGACATGGTGACCCTGATTGCACGGCTGCGCCCCGCCAGCCTGTCGTGGGTGGGCACGTCGATGGGCGGCCTGATCGGTATGGCGCTGTCCGGCGCCGCCGTGTTCGCCAAGGCCATGCTGGCCATGCGTCCGAATGCAGGCATGCTGCCGCCCGCCCAGGCCATCCGCCTGGACAAGCTGGTGCTCAACGACGTGGGCCCGCGCCTGGAGAACGGCGCCTTGTCCCGCATCGGCCAGTATGTGGGCGAACCCGGCGAATTCACCTCGTTCGAAGACGCCGTGAAGACCATGCGCGCCAATTCAGAAACGTTTGGGCCGCATACCGATGCGCAGTGGGCGGACCTGGCTCAGTACCTATACCCCGAGCAGGGCGGCAAATGGGTCAAACACTACGATCTGGCGATCGCCCAGGCCCTGGCCGCGCAGACGCCTGAAGAACTGGCCGCGGGCGAACAGATCCTGTGGCGTTCCTATGACGCCGTCGATTGCCCGATCCTGATCGTACGCGGCGCGCTGTCCGACCTGCTGACGCGCGCCACCGTCGACGAAATGCTCAAGCGCAATCCGCGCGCGCGGGCGCACGAAGTGCCCGGCGTGGGGCATGCGCCCACGCTCATCGCTGACGACCAGATCGACCCGGTGGCCAATTTCCTGCTGGCCTGAACGGCGGGCGGCAATGTGGGGACAGCACGGCGCTAGGCTTGGCGGCGGGCCTTCTCTACAATAGCCGGATGAAATCGCCCACCTTGAACATCGACCTGCATTGCCATTCCACCGTCTCGGACGGCGCCCTTGCGCCCCGGGACGTGGCGCAGCGGGCGTACGCCAATGGCGTGGATGTCTGGGCATTGACCGATCACGACGAAGTAGGCGGCCTGGCCGAAGCCTCCGCCGCAGCCCAGGAGCTGGGCATGCGCTTTGCCACCGGGGTCGAAATTTCCGTCACGTGGGCGGGCCTGACGGTGCATATCGTGGGCCTGCGGTTCGACCCCCAAAACGCCACCCTGATCGAGGGCCTGCGCAAGACCCGCTCCGGCCGTGCCGACCGCGCCAAGCGCATCGGCGAACGCCTGGCCAGCATGGGCATGCCCGGCGCCTACGAAGGCGCGCTGCCGTTCGCCGGCAACCCGGAACTGATCAGCCGCACGCACTTTGCGCGGTATCTGGTGGAAGCCGGATACTGCCCCGATGTCCAGACCGTCTTCAACAAGCACCTGGGCGACGACTGCCCTGGCCACGTGCCGATGCAATGGGCCACGCTGGCCGATGCCGTCGCCTGGATTCGCGGGGCGGGCGGGCAGGCCGTCATCGCGCATCCGGGCCGCTACAAGTACACGCCCCTGCAGTTTGCCGCGCTGTTCGACGAATTCCTGCAACTGGGCGGCGTGGGCATCGAGGTCAACACGGGCAGCCATACCGTGGAAGAAGCCCGCCAGTACGCCGACGTGGCGCGCCGCTACGGGTTCCTGGCCTCGCGCGGTTCCGACTTTCACAGCCCCAAGGAAAGCCGGATGGACCTGGGCAGCCTGCCGCCCCTGCCATCCGACTTGAAACCGGTCTGGCACGACTGGTTCTGACGCGGGCGGCAAGCGCCGCCCATCCTGCTAGATACCGACAGTGACCGCGCCCAAGCGGCGCAACCGCCATGAATAAAGCCTTTGTTAAAGAGTCCGACCACGAGGACGACGACGATCTGCCGCAAGCCCAGGCCCTGCCGGCCGGCACCAAGAATTACATGACGCCGGAAGGGTACGAGCGCCTGCGCACCGAACTGACGCAGTTGATGAACGTGGAACGACCGGCCGTCGTGCAAGTGGTGTCATGGGCCGCGTCCAACGGCGACCGCTCGGAAAACGGCGACTATCTCTACGGCAAGAAGCGCCTGCGCGAGATCGACCGGCGCATGCGCTTCCTGACCAAGCGGCTGGACATCGCCGAGGTCGTCGACCCCAAGGCCCAGCCCAACCGCGACCAGGCGTTCTTCGGCGCGACGGTCTACTACGTGGACAAGGCGGGCGAAGAGCACACCGTCACCATCGTCGGCGTGGACGAGGCCGAGCCCCTGGCCGGCAAGATCAGCTGGATTTCGCCGGTGGCGCGCGCCCTGATCAAGGCAAAGGAAGGCGACACGGTCGTGCTGCGCACGCCGGCGGGCATCGACGAGCTGGATATCCTGGAAGTCCGGTATCCGGAATAAAAATAACGGGCGCCGGCTTTTGGCCGGCGCCCGTGCGGTGGGCGGGATCTACGTCCCTGCCTCGGTTGGCGGCTTGCGCCGCCGGTTCCCCTGGGGCTTGCTGCGAATTTCTCGCGGGCTTACTTCTTGCGTTCGGCGATGGATTTTTCGGCCTTGTTGACCAGGTCTTCGCCGATCTGCTTCTTCCACTTTTCGTAGACGGGCTTGGTGGCCTTGACGAAGGCGTCGTGGTCCGCCTGAGACAGCGACGTCACAGTGACGCCGTGGCCGGCGATTTCCTTCAGCAGCGACGGGTCTTCAGGCGTCACGCCCTTGCGCGCGATCACGATCTGCTGTTTGCCGGCGTCCAGCGCGGCCTGGCGCACGATGTCGCGGTCCTTCTCGGACCAAGAGTTCCAGACTTCGCGGTTGACCACGAAGATCAGCGGATCGGCCACGTAGTTCCACAGCGTCAGGTACTTCTGGCCCACGGTGTAGAGCTTGGACCCCGTGTAGATCGACAGCGGGTTTTCCTGGCCGTCCACGGCGCCGCTGGCCAGCGCCGGCTGCGCGTCCGCCCAGCTCATCTGCGTGGGGTTGGCGCCCAGTGCGGTAAAGGTGTCGATGTACAGCGGCGAACCCACCACGCGCAGCTTCATGCCCTTCATGTCCTCGGGCTTCTTGATCTCGCGCTTGGAGTTGCTGACCTGGCGGTAGCCGTTCTCGCCCCAGGCCAGCGGCACTACGCCGGCCTTTTCAATGAGCGTGAACATCTCCTTGCCCACGTCGCCCTGCACCAGCGCGTCGATGGCTGCATAGTCGGGCATCAGGAAGGGCAGGGAGAACAGGTTGAGCTGCTTGACCTGCGGCGACCAGTTAATGGTGGAGCCCACTGCCATGTCGATCACGCCCTGGCGGATAGCGGTGAATTCCCGGGTCTGGTCGCCCTGGACCAGCGAGGTGCCGGGATAGACCTTGATGTTGATCCGGCCCTGCGTGCGCTCGCGCACCAGGTCGGACCAGATCACGGCGCCCTGGCCCCACGGGAAGGTGGTGCCGACGACGATGGACAGCTTGTACTCGGGCTTGTAGTTCTGCGCGTGCGCGGGGGCCATGCCCACGACGGCGGCCGCGCTCAGCAAGGCGCCGATCAGGTTGCGGAATTTCATGTTGCGTCTCCTCTCTTTGCGAGTCTGTCTGTTGTTGTCATGAATACCCGGGTTGCCCCGTCCAGTCTGCTCAATAGCCCAGCTTGCGCGGCAGCCACAGCGCCAGTTCGGGAAACACCAGCACAGCGACCAGCACCAGGAACATCGCGCCCAGCAGCCACACCACCCAGCGCACCGTGGACTCCATGGGCACGCGCGCGATGCGGCACGAGACCATCAGATTCACGGCCAGGGGCGGGGTGAACTGCCCCAGCGCCACCTTCAGGGTCAGGATCACGCCGAACCACACCGGATCCCAGCCGTAGGCATTGGCGATCGGCATGAGCAGCGGCACGAAAATCAGGAAGATCGAGATGCCGTCCAGGAACATGCCCACGGTCATCAGCAGCAGGATCAGCAGCGCCAGCACGCCCCATTCGCCCAGTCCGGAATTGACGATGGCATGGGTGATCGGGTCGATCACGCTGAGCGTGGACAGGGCCCAGGCGAAGATGCCGGCCAGCGTCACCACCAGCATGATGACGGCGGACAGTTCGGCGGCCTCGCGCAGGATGGTGTACAGATCGCGGAATTTGATGGTGCGGTGGATGAAGCCGCCGACGAACAGGCCATAGAACACCGCGACGACGGCGGCCTCGGTGGGCGTGAACCAGCCCATCCGCATGCCGCCCAGGATCAGCACCGGCGCGGCCAGGCCCCAGGACGCCTCGCGCAGGCTCTGCCAGAACGGCGGGCGGGGCAGGTGGGCTTCCAGCGCGCCCATCTTGTATTTGCGCGACAGCCACACGGCCGGGATGATCAGGGCCAGGCCCGCCAGGATGCCGGGCACCATGCCCGCGGCAAACAGGGCGGGCACCGAGGCGCCGGGCACCAGCACGGAATAGATGATGAAGGCCACCGACGGCGGAATCAGGATGTCCGTGGCGGCGCCGGCGGCCACCACCGACGCCGAGAACGACCCCGGATAGCCCGCGCGCGACATCGCGGTGATCATCACCGCGCCCACCGCTGCGG
>ENA-OWLM01000454-OWLM01000454.1-metagenome-genome-assembly--contig:-NODE-454-length-16039-cov-6.127940_pt1 | contig 16039 bp, 7 predicted proteins | sample MGYA00245349_ERZ651102 | MGnify/ENA primary metagenome ERZ651102 (study PRJEB26857, sample SAMEA4031759) | metagenome | biome: human; feature: oral; material: saliva | place: Philippines | collected 2014 | study... | reverse complement strand
ATCTAACTGTTCAATACAAGTTAGCCAATGCAGCAGGAGCAACTGCTTATAACGGCCAATTGGTAATAAGTCTTTACAACGATACCAACAACAATGGTTTGGTAGATAGTGGCGAGGTTTTAAGCACTCATACTAGTACGCAAAGCTTAGCTTCGGGAGCTACATCCGCCGTACAAAGCTTTACCTTTTTAGCCGATCCATCACAAGTATGCCGTTTGCGATTGTCTATCCGCAATGAAGATAACAAATGTCTTTGTGGAGACAAAGATGTGGCTTTGCCAGCGCCTGTTATTAATGGTAATTTGGTAAGCGACGTTACTACTTGCGAATCTGATTCAGTGACTTTTGTTTATAATGGAGCAGCAGCGACATACAACAGCTACTCTTGGTCGCCAGCGAATTATTTGTCGGCATCGAATGTGGCTACCCCTACCTTCTTGTATAATGGGGCAAAATTGACAGCACCACTTACGCTTACTTATACGCTAACGGTAAGACGTACCAATGGCTGTGAATCAACTCAGCAGGTAAATGTAACGGTGAATCCATCCCCAAGCATCACCACTCAACCGGTGTCACCGACCGCTCCATATTGTATGGGCGTGGCATCTACTCCTCTTACGGTGACAGCTACGGCTAATGGATTAGGAACACTGACTTACGAGTGGTATGAGAATGCCACTAATAGTTATACCGGAGGAACACAAGTAGGCACTAATAGTGCAAGCTACACTCCACTTACTACGGCTATAGGAACTAAATATTACTATGTAAAAGTAAAGAGCAGCAGTTGTAGTGAGGTAAATAGTAATATTATAGAGGTAATAACCAATGCAACTCCTGCAACCCCAGTGGTAGCTCCAGTGGCAGCAGGTTGTGGTACACTTAGCACGGCTAAGGTAAGCAACTATGCTACGTACCCTACAGGCACTACCTTTACCATTACTACGGCTACGGATGCTGTGGTAGCAGGTGCTAGTGTAGCGGGAGATGGTACTATCAATGGTATTACTTTAGCAGGTAGCTATAAAGTAAAAGCAAAACAAGGAACTTGTACCTCCGAGACGAACTTTACGATAGACGCTGCTTTACCAGTACCGGCAGCTCCAACAGTTACCTTGACCCCAGCAAGCTGTACAAGCTTGACCGTGGCTAAGATCAGTAACTATGTAGCAGGACAGACATATTGGAATGGTACGACTCAGCTTAGTGTAAATGCAACGACCCATGAGATTACAAGTCTTGGAGTAGGTACGTATACGATTACCACAAAGAATGCAGGCTGTGAATCGGTGGCCTCTAGTAGCTTTGAGATCAAAGCGAAACAAGCAGCTACAACGACTACGAATCCGGTGGGAGCTATTTATGCAAAGGATGCGATAGCTGCTCCACTTACGGTAACAGCTACAGGGGAAGGAGTGCTTAGCTACCAATGGTTTGAAGCCACTTCTCCAACGGCTACGGGTACTGCAGTAGGTAGCAATAGTGCAAGCTATACGCCATCTACCTCTACAGTAGGAAGTAAGTTCTATTATGTAGAAGTAACAGGTAGTTGTGGTACTATCAGGAGTGCTGTTGCAGAGATCAAGGTAACCCCTACGATAGTAGCGAATGACGATCCAGATACTACAGTTGGTGGAGGTGGAATGGTGGAAATCTTGAGCAATGACCGCTTGAATGGCACCCCAGTAACCCCAACGGATGTAGCTATTACAATTCCGAACGATGGAGGCCTTACGGGACTTACAGTAGATAACACTACAGGTAAGCTTAAGGTACCAGCTAATGCAACCCCAGGAACGTATGAGGTAACCTATAAGATCTGTGCTACAGGAGGAACTCTATGTGATACCGCAAAGGTTAAGATCATAGTAACAGGAACTCCTACAACGATACAGGCGAATGATGATGGTGTATGGGAGGTAGGAACCCAAGGCGAATTCCTAACACCGAGCATATTGGATAACGACCAAATAGGCACAAGGATAGGACTTACGTCTTCGGATGTATCTATAGAGAAGACACAAGGGCAACCTGCTCCAGATAGCCATTTGGTGATGAATGCAGATGGGCGTATTACTGTAAAATCTGGGATAGCAATAGGTACATATATCTATTACTATACTATTATCGATAAGGCGAACAACAATCAGACCTCAAGAGCCAAGGTTACTATTAGGGTAGTTTCTTTTGTGGCACAGCAGGATGAATATAGCATTCTTAATAGGAAGGATAGACCGCAGAACACACCAAGTGTTATTACCAATGATGAGATGGATGGCAAGAAGCCACCAGTGATAGGTACGGATGTTACACTTACCCCAGGGGTACCAAGTCATCCTAACCTGCAAATGAATCCTGATGGTACGATAACGATAGCTCCGAATACACCAGATGGTACATATACGTATGAATATACCATATGTAGGATAAGCAATCCAACAGATTGTAAGACGGCCAAGGCGATAATCCATTTACATCCGTCAGTGGTAGCGAATGATGATGATTATAGCTCACAACCGGTGAATGTAATTCATCAGTCAGCAGTGGTGGGTAATGTATTGGCTAATGATACGCTTGGAGGAGTATCCATCACTGATCCGACTAAGGTGACCATAACTTTGCTAGATAATGGAGGTCTTATTGGAGTAACGATTGCTTCCAATGGAGATGTTACGATACCTCAAGGAACCCCAGCGGGTAGTTATAGAGTAAGATATAACTTATGTATAGCAGACCAATTAGCGGTGTGTGATGATGCGATAATTACTGTAGTAGTGTCTAAGGAAGATCCTATAGAGATATACAATGGAGTCTCTGGCAATGGCGATGGTAAGAATGATGGCTTTAGAATAGAAGGTATTGAGAATTATCGAAAGAATACCTTGAAGATATTCAACCGATGGGGCGTTTTGGTATACCAGAAGGAAGGCTATACCAATGCGGATCCGTTCACAGGATATTCTAACGGACGCTCTACGATAGAGAGAGGAAAGAAGCTACCACAAGGTACTTACTACTATATCTTAGAGTACGAAAATAGCAATAACCAGACTCAGACTAAGAGTGGTTGGTTGTATCTCAAGACAGAATAATAAATAGGAGATAAAACCATCAGAAGGCATCCTTTTTTAGGATGCCTTCTTTTCTTTTTATAAATAAAAGGATGAAAAAAGTAAGAAAGATGTTAGGGGGAAGAATAAAAAAGACTATTGTGTAGTTTAATAATTTATAATATCTTTGCGCCCTTAAAAGTTCGAAAAAAAATTATAAAAAATGAGAGAAAAAAGGAATGTTATTTCGCAAATAAGGTATCTATTTACAGGTATCTTCTTATTGTTCTTAGCAGTAAGGGCTCATGCCTATGATAGAACAATAGAGGAGGCAGTGGGAATATATAACCATTTGCAAGGAAATAAGCTTTGCCATATTTCCCCGATAGGAATGGAAATAGAGCAAGGAGGTATTGATGATGAGTCGGTAACACTGACCTCTACCAATAACTCGCTCAGTTGTAAGCCTACTGGTCAGCTTCGTATCCAAATACAAAAGCCCAAATCAGGAAAAACCTATAGGGTGAAACTAACCAAATTTCCTGCAGGATATACGGGAGATACAGAGTTTCTAATTGATGAAAGTAAAAAAGTAGGAGGAATATCCTTTGTTGTTGAAACAGCGTATGTGATGCCACCAGGTGCCTATGAGGTAAAACTATTAGATACTACAAATCCCATAAATCTACTACCCGTACCGGCCACTATAAATACACTTCCAAGAGATTTTCCTGCTACCGATAGATCAAATGATGATTTTGGGAAAGATCAAGTGTATATGGATATAAAGAATGGAGGGAAAGCTGATTGTGGTTATATGGATGTTCGTTATTCAGGGAATACGAATTCTCCTTTCTATAAATATTTTACTACTCCAGAACTTAGAGATTTGTATGAGTATACAGCTTACTCAGATGATGACTTAAATCAAATATATGGAGGGAATCCCAACCATCCCTCTATCCAATGGCGACCTCTTTTCGATGTCCCAGCAGGAAGAACAGTTTTTACTAAAGTAATATATTATGACCTACAGGCTCATGGCCGAAAATATAAAGACTTAAAAACAAGTACAGGGCGCCCTAAATTCTATTTTAGAATCAAGGGTACAAATTGTCAATCATCAATGGATGCTGGTGATATGAGGTTTATGGGAGCTAATATCTCTTTTTTGGGTACATGTCAGGCACCCGAAATGACATTAACAGCAGGGGGTAGTTTGGTGTGTCTTCCCATATCCTATGAAATCAGACAAGGAGGAGTAAAAGTAAAAGAAGGACAATTCACACAAGCAGGACAGGAAAAAATAACTGTTTTAGATGGAGGAAGATATTTTGATCCTAACCAAGAATATGAGGTAACTTTCACCTCAGCCGACGGACAAACTGAGATCCGAAAAGATAAGTTTAGTGATTTTTATAGAACTGTAAAGCCAGATGGAGGATATATAGAACAAGATAGGTGTTTTGGTAGTCTAGAACCCCCTAAGGGAATGATTAGGACGTATTTTAGGAGAAATATGGGAGGAACACAATTCTCTATGAATGGATTCAAGGTTACTTTATTACAAGCACCTGCAGCGTACAGAGATGAACCAGGTAAGCTCAAGCTTAACCAAACAGTTACAATAGCCTACAGGAATCCCAATTCGGTGATAACTAACATCATGGCTACTCAGAATCAGGATGATCTAGAGCAGTACTTTACTCTCCCTGAAGGAATATACAAAATAAAGGTAGAGGATCTGTGTGGGAATGTGACTTATCTATATAGTCGTTATAGTGTGGATGAGTTTAAGTTACAATATCCCTCTTATAAGGAAAAAGAACTGACCCCTGAGTTGGAAGCGGAATGTACCAAGGTAAGAGTATATCCCTTCAGAGGGAACCCTGCGAAGGATTGGCTTAAAATAAATGGGGAAGAGAAAAGGATCTTTGTTTACCTTTATAAACTCCCTACAGGTGTTAATGACGGAGAAGTCTCCGTAAGTAGTGGACTTACTAATCCGGTAGGAAGTGTTTTCTATAAGAAAGCTGTATATGATCCTAAAAATCCTTCTTCCATAGATCAATATTTTTCCTTACCAAGAAATCAGAACTCTGTAGGGAAATATCTCTTTGTGTATGGAGGAGATATGAAGGGCGTAAATAACTCTGAATCAGGAATTGTTAAATATATCCAAAGCGGAGGCACTCAAGGTTGTGTACGTACCTTTGAATTTGATGTGGATAGTGCATTACTGAGCTTTGATTCTAATACCTATAAAGGATATCGTTGTGATGATAATACAGGGGAAATCAGGCTAAAGGCAATCAATGGAATAGGAGCCACAGGTACTTATACTTATGAACTATATGATGTAAAAGATGGGACTAGGATCGATACTAAAACAGCGCCTAAGGGGACTGAAGTGGTGTTCAATTCCTTAGGAACTTTTGCTGCAGGACAAAGTACTCGTTGGGTAAAAATAACTGATTCAGAATGTGCAGCAGCTCATGTGTGGAAGGAATTACCTGTCGCTAAGGCATCCCAGTCTAATCTTCTGTTAAAGAACCCTCTGAATGCAGCCTATTGCAAAGGAGAAAGACTTGTTATAGAATTACAGTCTGTAGGGGCTACTAAGTACTTGTGGACCTTACCTGATGGATCTATACAAGATACAGGAACAACCCCCAAACTAGTGATTCCCTCAGTACAAGAGAGCCACTCAGGTACCTATTCCGTTAAGGCAGAAGGACTAACTTGTGGGGCTGATACTTTGACCTTCAGCTATAAAGTAAATATACTGAATGCCCCAACTGCAGGACAGACTTATACTCTTTGTCAAGGAGCAAGCATCTCTGATCTGAAGGCAAAAGTAGATACTAATATAACTAAGGTAAGAGTCTATAAGAATGGAGTCTTGGTTACCAATGATAGTGAAGTGCTTACAACTACAGATACTTACACGGTAAGTAAGTTTAATGCAACCTGTGAGACAAACCAAGTAGGAGTTACAGTAGCTCTTATCAATATAGCCCAACCTACACTGACTGTAACTGCTGCCACCTGTACTTCAGTAAGTGTAGCTAAGATAAGCAACTATGCTACGTACCCGGCAGGTACTACCTTTACCATTACTACGGCTACGGATGCTGCGGTAGCAGGCACGAGTGTAGCGGGAGATGGTACTATCAATGGTATTACTTTAGCAGGCAGCTATAAAGTAAAAGCAAAACAAGGAACTTGTACTTCCGAGGCGAACTTTACGATAGATGCAGCTTTACCAGTACCGGCATCTCCAACAGTAGCCCAGGTGGCAGCAGCAGGCTGTGGTACGCTTAGCACGGCTAAGGTAAGCAACTATGCTACGTACCCTACAGGTACTACCTTTACCATTACTACAGCTACGGATGCTGTGGTAGCAGGTGCTAGTATAGCGGGAGATGGTACTATCAATGGTATTACTTCAGCAGGCAGCTATAAAGTAAAAGCAAAACAAGGAGCTTGTACTTCAGAGACGAACTTTACGATAGACGCTGCTTTACCAGTACCGGCAGCTCCAACAGTTACCTTGACCCCAGCAAGCTGTACAAGCTTGACCGTGGCTAAGATCAGTAACTATGTAGCAGGACAGACATATTGGAATGGTACGACTCAGCTTAGTGTAAATGCAACGACCCATGAGATTACAAGTCTTGGAGTAGGTACGTATACGATTACCACAAAGAATGCAGGCTGTGAATCGGTGGCCTCTAGTAGCTTTGAGATCAAAGCGAAACAAGCAGCTACAACGACTACGAATCCGGTGGGAGCTATTTATGCAAAGGATGCGATAGCTGCTCCACTTACGGTAACAGCTACAGGGGAAGGAGTGCTTAGCTACCAATGGTTTGAAGCCACTTCTCCAACGGCTACGGGTACTGCAGTAGGTAGCAATAGTGCAAGCTATACGCCATCTACCTCTACAGTAGGAAGTAAGTTCTATTATGTAGAAGTAACAGGTAGTTGTGGTACTATCAGGAGTGCTGTTGCAGAGATCAAGGTAACCCCTACGATAGTAGCGAATGACGATCCAGATACTACAGTTGGTGGAGGTGGAATGGTGGAAATCTTGAGCAATGACCGCTTGAATGGCACCCCAGTAACCCCAACGGATGTAGCTATTACAATTCCGAACGATGGAGGCCTTACGGGACTTACAGTAGATAACACTACAGGTAAGCTTAAGGTACCAGCTAATGCAACCCCAGGAACGTATGAGGTAACCTATAAGATCTGTGCTACAGGAGGAACTCTATGTGATACCGCAAAGGTTAAGATCATAGTAACAGGAACTCCTACAACGATACAGGCGAATGATGATGGTGTATGGGAGGTAGGAACCCAAGGCGAATTCCTAACACCGAGCATATTGGATAACGACCAAATAGGCACAAGGATAGGACTTACGTCTTCGGATGTATCTATAGAGAAGACACAAGGGCAACCTGCTCCAGATAGCCATTTGGTGATGAATGCAGATGGGCGTATTACTGTAAAATCTGGGATAGCAATAGGTACATATATCTATTACTATACTATTATCGATAAGGCGAACAACAATCAGACCTCAAGAGCCAAGGTTACTATTAGGGTAGTTTCTTTTGTGGCACAGCAGGATGAATATAGCATTCTTAATAGGAAGGATAGACCGCAGAACACACCAAGTGTTATTACCAATGATGAGATGGATGGCAAGAAGCCACCAGTGATAGGTACGGATGTTACACTTACCCCAGGGGTACCAAGTCATCCTAACCTGCAAATGAATCCTGATGGTACGATAACGATAGCTCCGAATACACCAGATGGTACATATACGTATGAATATACCATATGTAGGATAAGCAATCCAACAGATTGTAAGACGGCCAAGGCGATAATCCATTTACATCCGTCAGTGGTAGCGAATGATGATGATTATAGCTCACAACCGGTGAATGTAATTCATCAGTCAGCAGTGGTGGGTAATGTATTGGCTAATGATACGCTTGGAGGAGTATCCATCACTGATCCGACTAAGGTGACCATAACTTTGCTAGATAATGGAGGTCTTATTGGAGTAACGATTGCTTCCAATGGAGATGTTACGATACCTCAAGGAACCCCAGCGGGTAGTTATAGAGTAAGATATAACTTATGTATAGCAGACCAATTAGCGGTGTGTGATGATGCGATAATTACTGTAGTAGTGTCTAAGGAAGATCCTATAGAGATATACAATGGAGTCTCTGGCAATGGCGATGGTAAGAATGATGGCTTTAGAATAGAAGGTATTGAGAATTATCGAAAGAATACCTTGAAGATATTCAACCGATGGGGCGTTTTGGTATACCAGAAGGAAGGCTATACCAATGCGGATCCGTTCACAGGATATTCTAACGGACGCTCTACGATAGAGAGAGGAAAGAAGCTACCACAAGGTACTTACTACTATATCTTAGAGTACGAAAATAGCAATAACCAGACTCAGACTAAGAGTGGTTGGTTGTATCTCAAAAGAGACTAAAAGTACTAAACAGATCGGATGAGGTATCCTTTTGTAGGATACCTCATCTCATTTCTTTATAGGGGGTGTTTCTTAATAAAACAAGGAAATTAAGGGAGTGATTTTAAAATACTGTCAAATAAACATGTGTAATTAAACAAATATTAACACTTAATTTTAACGCAATAAAAGTTATGAACAATTTTCATTTTTTTTGTGGATAAGTGAGAAAAAAACAATAATTTTGCACCGAGTCATTTTCTCAATGAGCAAAAGTATATATACAGAATAATATTTGTTATACTCATTTGCAAATCAGGTATATATAGGTCAGTGCACTCAGTGTATGAGTCATAATATACATCACTTTGCAAGGCGGTATAGTCGCAATTATAAAAAACAGCAAAAAAATTATGGGGATAGAATTCGATAATCTGACATTTGATCTTCCAAAGAATGCGGAAAACCTAATCAAAGTAATTGGTGTAGGTGGCGGCGGTGGCAATGCCGTAAACTACATGTATAAGCAAAATATCAAAGGAGTCGACTATATCATATGCAATACGGATCGACAAGCACTTGATAAGAGCCCCATAGTGAACAAAATCCACTTAGGGATTGAACTGACAGAGGGACTCGGTGCAGGATCTAATCCTGAAGTAGGAGAACAGTCTGCCATGGAAAGTATCGAGGAGATAAAAGCTATGTTGGGTACCAATACTAAAATGGCTTTCATCACCGCAGGTATGGGCGGCGGTACTGGAACAGGAGCAGCGCCCATTATCGCTAAGATTTGCCGAGATATGGGTATACTCACTGTAGGTATCGTAACCAGTCCTTTTAAGTTCGAAGGGGAAATCCGCTTAGCTCAAGCGCAAAAAGGAATCGAAAATCTCCGCAAACAGTTGGATTCTCTCATTGTTATTAATAATAACAAGCTCAGAGATACTTATGGTAACTTGGGAATAAAGACTGGTTTTGCTAAGGCAGATGAGGTGCTTACCATTGCAGCCAAAGGAATTGCAGAGGTGATCACCAAGGATTTCGAAGTGAATATTGACCTAAGGGATGCACATACAGTGCTCTCCAATAGTGGTACTGCTATCATGGGTACAGGTTACGGAACAGGTGACAATCGTGCTATGGATGCTGTAAAAAGTGCCTTAGAATCTCCTTTGCTCAATGATAATAGAATCACTGGCGCTAAGAATGTCCTCCTGCTTATCCTCTATGGAAAAGAGGAGATCACCATGGACGAAGTGGCTGAAATCAATGAGTATATCCAGAAGGAGGCAGGTAACAGTCAGGAACTGGCTGCCGGTTACAAGACTAATATCATCATGGGTATGGGCGAAGAAGAAGCCCTCGAGGACAAGGTTATGGTTACAGTCGTAGCCACTGGTTTCTCTACCGAACAACAACATGAGATTATTGATGTAGAACCTAAGAAAATAGTCCATTCCTTGGATGAAAATACACCTTTTGTTCAGGAACTGGATACTACTTCTTCTTTTACCGATATTTCTTTTGAAAATTCTCTAAAGAGAAAACAACAAGCTCAGAGTGAAAGTGTGCCTTCCTTTACTACACCTCAGGCTACAGTCTCTCAGCCGATTAGAAGTGAAGTAGGGATCACTCTCCATGCTCCTGAAAAAAAAACTAATTCTATAACTATTGATGACTCTCTATATAGAGTGCCTGTGCAGTATGAGGTAGTAGAGCGCTTTGTTGCAGCTCCTCAGGAAGAGTTTGTAATATATCAAGAAAAAAAAACAACTCCTAAGCCTCAGCCAGTACAACCTTTGCAGGCAGAAAGAGAGGTAATCGTAATGGAACCTCAACGCCCTCAGGCATCTGTTACAAAACAAAAAGCAGTAATGTCAGCTATGGCAGAAGAGGATGCCAAGATAGTACACAATCTCAATGATTATCTGGAGGTGGAAGAAATGCTCATTCAAGCTCATTCTCCACAGCCAGAGGAAAAAATCGATGAGGAGTTCAGAGCCGAAATACGTGTGAAAGAAACTACATCACCTAAGGAGCAGCCTAAGGAAGAAAACCAAAATGCTTACCTCGCAGCTCTGAAAGAAAATGCGGCTAACAGAAGAACAACTTTCAAGAATATGAGTCATCAGTTCTCTAATCAGAATAATTACAGATTGGAGGATTTGGAGAATACCCCTGCATATATGAGGAAAAATGTTGATATTTCGTCCTCTTCTCAGGCTTCTGCCGTCTCACGTAGTACAATTAGCTTAGACTCTAACAATGTAACTCAGATTCGTGAGAACAATAGCTTCTTACATGACAATGTAGATTAATGTTATAAAAGTTAAATTTCAGTATCAGACAAAAACAGTTAATGCAAATTAGCTGTTTTTTGTTACAATAACTATTACAATGCAAAAACCAAGCATACCCAAAGGAACGCGTGATTTCTCTCCTTCGGAGGTGGCCAAGCGCAATTATATCGTACAAACAATCCGAAAGAATTTCGAACAATTTGGATTCCAACCTATAGAGACTCCCTGTTTTGAAAAAACAGAAACGCTTATGGGCAAATATGGAGAGGAAGGAGATCGATTGATTTTTAGAATTTTAGATGCAGGAGATTTCCTCTCAGAAGTCCCTGCCGAGGTATATCAGTCAGCCAATAGTGCTAAGCTGGCGCCTTATATAAGTGGTAAGGCGCTCCGTTATGATCTTACGGTGCCTTTTGCTCGCTATGTAGTACAGCATCAGAATGAGATAAGTTTCCCTTTCAAGCGTTATCAGATTCAGCCCGTATGGCGTGCAGATCGCCCTCAGAAAGGGCGCTATCGTGAGTTCTATCAGTGCGATGCCGATGTGGTAGGCGCAAGGGGGCTTTGGCAGGAAGTGGAGTTCGTACAGCTCTATGATAGGGTCTTTACCGACCTACAAGTAAAAGGGGTTACTGTCAAGATGAACCACCGAAAGATTCTCTCTGGCTTTGCCGAAATTATTGGGGCTCCAGACAAGTTGATTGACTTTACAGTAGCCTTGGACAAGCTCGATAAGATAGGCAAGGAGAAAGTCGAAGAGGAAATGATCCAAAGAGGAATTACCCCTGAGGCTATTGCCAAGATACAGCCTGTATTCTCTCTTGAGGGGGATTTCTCTCAGAAAATAGCACAGCTCAAGGACATCCTTTCTACTTCTCCTACAGGGCTGGAGGGAATTGCTGACTTAGAGTTTATCTATACTCAGACTCAGCTATTGGGTTTACAAACAGCTGCTCTGGAGTTGGAGGTAACACTCGCTCGCGGTCTGAACTATTATACTGGGGCTATTTTCGAGGTAGCCGCACCCAAAGAAGTTGCTTTAGGATCTATAGGCGGTGGGGGGCGCTATGACGAACTCACTGAGATATTTGGTCTTAAGGGTATGAGTGGGATAGGTATTTCTTTTGGTTTGGATAGGATATACCTTGTCTTAGAACAATTGGATTTGTTCCCCAAGACTTTGGATAATACGCTCGATGTGCTCTGTATCAACTTTGGAGAAAAAGAGGCGTTGGCGTCTTTCAAGGTAATACAACAATTACGTGCAAAAGGTTATAGAGCAGAACTCTATCCGGAATCTACTAAGCTTAAGAAACAATTGTCCTATGCCGATAGTAGGCAAGTAAGGTATGTGATACTTATAGGCGAAGAGGAACTAAGCAATGCAACGGCTGTACTGAAGAATATGCTTACAGGCGAGCAAAATACCTATCCTTTGCAAGAGATAGTCAATCATATATAATATGTCAATATAAATGTAAAAAAGAGGCTGTCCTTATATGGGATAGCCTCTATTTTTATATTTTGATAAGTATCAAATTTCCATTCTTTATTCTATAGATTGAATGACTGCTTTTTCAGCTTCTTTACGGGAGCCATCAAAGCCATCAACACCTGCTACAGTGGTGTATTTCAGTACATACTTCTTGGTAGGGTAGAGGCGGTTATAGACCCCTTGGCACATCAGGGTAGCTTCATGGAAGCCACATAGGATTAGCTTGAGCTTTCCTGGGTAGGTATTTACATCGCCTATGGCATAGACCCCTTCTATATTTGTTTGGTAATCAAGAGCATTATTTACCTTGATGGCATTTCTTTCTATCTCCAATCCCCAATCTGCGATAGGCCCTAACTTAGGAGTAAGTCCAAAGAGGGGAATAAAGTAGTCGGTAGGGAGTTCCTCTTGTGCACCTTCCTTTTCAAGGACTACCGCTGAGAGTTTTCCCTCTCCCTTTAGGCCTACCACCTCACAAGGGGTGATAAGGTTGATCTTGCCTGCTGCTTTGAGTTCTTTGACTTTTTCTACCGAATCCAAGGCTGCACGGAACTCATTGCGACGATGTACTAAGGTCACCGACTGTGCGATGTTGGATAGGTAGATACTCCAGTCAAGGGCAGAATCTCCTCCTCCGGCAATCACTACTCGCTTGCCCGCAAAGCGTTCAGGGTTCTTTACAAAATATTCTACTCCCTTATCCTCATAATCAGCCAGATTGCTGATCTCGGGCTTGCGTGGTTCGAAGGTTCCTAAGCCTCCTGCAATAGCCACCGCTTTACCTTTCACTTGGGTACCCTTGTCGGTGGTGACGATAAAGGTATCATCGGCTTGTTTTTCCAAGGTTACAGCTGTCTCCGATAGGGTAAATTCAGGTTGGAACTGTTTGATCTGCTCCATGAGGTTGTCTATCAGTTCTCCGGCTCCTACACTGGGGTATCCTGGAATATCAAAGATAGGTTTTTTGGGATAAAGCTCTGTAAGCTGACCCCCTGGCTGTGGTAGGGTGTCTATTAGGTGGCACTTAAGGCGCAAAAGACCTGCTTCAAATACGGCAAAGAGTCCTGTAGGTCCCGCCCCTATGATGATAATATCTGTTTCTTTCATGAAAGTTGATTTGATGGTGCAAAAATACAAATTTTAATTGTTAATGGTTAATGGCCTTTTGTTAATTTCTAACCACGCTTCATTTTTTCACTCTTTACTTGAGCTGGTAACCACTGAGGGAAAGAAAGACAATCATTACTATACAGAAGATCCATTTCATAAGATAAGGGATTAGTAGAGTAATTTGATTTCTTTAAGGGAGAATGAGCTCATTAGGGCATCTTCCTGTTCTACTTGGAGTTGCCCATTATGACTTACACCCCTGATGTAGCCCATAAAGCGCTCTCCGTTGGGATATTCGAAGGTGGAAGGCTTGTCCTTGCGGAACAGGTGGGTGTGGTATTCGTCCAACATGGTCTCAAAGCGAGTAGGGGAGAGGCTCTTGAGTGATACCTCCAACTCTTGGCATATAAGAAGTAATACTTCTTCTAAGTCAAAAGGGTGTCCCATGATTTTTTGTAAAGAGGATACATTGGGTAAATCGTTAAAAAATACTTGGTTTACATTCAGACCTATGCCTATAATAGAGGAACTAATTTGCTCTTTGTGTAGGGTATTTTCTATAAGGATTCCACAGATTTTCTTCTTTGATGACAAAATGTCATTTGCCCACTTGACAGCCAAGTCAGGGATATATAGTTTTTTTAAGGCACGAAAAATAGCTAAAGATACTTCCATATTCAGTAGGAAATGGTATTCGGAAGGGAGGTTCTCGAACTTTTTCAAAACACTGAATGTTAGGTTTTTACCTGGCTCAGAAATCCATTTAGCTCCTTGTTGTCCTCTCCCTTGTGTCTGTGAGAGAGCCCATATACAACTTAGGTCTTTTACTTGTTTTTCTTTTAAGAGATTTTTCAGATATGTATTGGTAGAATTTGTGGCATTAAGTTTGATAATTTCCATAAAATGTTATACCTTTGTCGCTTTGCAAAAGTAATTAAAAAAATTGAATGTCAGAAAAAAATAACACAGAACAAATGTTGTCTTCCATACTGGAAGGAATACTAAAAGTAAAGGGTCAGGATATCACTATTTTAGACCTTAGATCCATTGAGAATGCAGTATGTAGCTATTTTGTCATCTGCACAGGGGGCTCCAATACTCAAGTGTCGGCCATCTCTGGAGCAGTACAGAGACAAACTCCTCAGAAACCATGGCATGTAGAAGGCGAACAGAATGCTGAGTGGATTCTCTTGGACTATGTGGATATAGTGGTGCATGTCTTCCAAAAACCTATACGCGAATACTATGATATAGAAGGCCTATGGGGTGATGCTAAAATTACTCATATAAAAACGAATGAATAGTTATGAACGAAAACAAACCCTCTCGCTTTTCGGCCTTTTGGTTCTATGCGGGACTTGCTATTATTTTATTCTTTATCCTTAACCCGCTCTCTTCTTCTGGGTTATGGAAACAACCAGAGGAAATCCCTCAGACAGAATTCGAAAAATTCCTACAGGACGGAGATATCTCCAAAGTAGTGGTGGTCAATAAGCACCAAGCGCGTATCTACCTATTCCCTGAAGCTTTAGAAAAGCCAGATCATAAGTCGGTACGTCCCGAGAGTTCTCTCTTCAAGGGGGGAGCAGAGTCCGAGGTGCCTCAGTACAAAATGGAAGTAGGGGTATTGGAGAATTTCGAAAATAGGTTCAATAAGATTGTTGCTGAGAACAACCTCTCCAATACACAGCTTATCTATAAGACAGAACAGAATTTCTTAGGGGATATTCTTATCACAGTAGTATTGCCTTTGGTGCTCTTTGTCGGATTGTGGATTTTCCTCATGCGTCGCGCAGGTGGCGGTATGGGTGGCGGTCAGTTTTTCAATATAGGACGCTCTCGTGCTCGCCTCTTTGATGGAGAAAAGGATAAGAAGATTACTTTCCAGGATGTAGCTGGTTTAGAAGGTGCTAAAGAGGAAGTACAAGAGATCGTGGATTTCTTGAAAAATCCAGAAAAATATACCTCCTTAGGGGGGAAAATCCCTAAAGGGGCTCTCTTGGTAGGTCCTCCAGGAACAGGGAAAACACTTCTTGCCAAGGCGGTAGCAGGTGAGGCTAAGGTGCCTTTCTTCTCGCTCTCTGGATCTGACTTTGTCGAAATGTTCGTCGGAGTAGGGGCTTCTCGTGTGAGGGATCTTTTCCGCCAGGCTAAGGAAAAATCGCCTTCTATCATTTTTATTGATGAGATTGATGCCATAGGTAGAGCTCGTGGGAAAAACAATCTTACCAACGCTAATGATGAAAGAGAAAATACACTCAATCAGCTGCTTACCGAAATGGATGGCTTTGGTACTACAACCAATGTGATTGTTCTTGCCGCTACCAATCGTGCAGATATTTTGGATAAGGCACTGCTCAGAGCTGGGCGTTTCGACCGACAGATATATGTGGACTTGCCCGACCTGAACGAGCGTAAGGAGATTTTCAAGGTGCACTTACGCCCAATCAAGATTACCGAGAACTTGGATTTGGACTTCTTAGCCCGACAGACTCCTGGCTTCTCTGGGGCAGATATCGCCAATGTATGTAATGAGGCGGCACTGATCGCTGCTCGCCGTGGCAAGACC
>ENA-OWLM01000452-OWLM01000452.1-metagenome-genome-assembly--contig:-NODE-452-length-16051-cov-3.661603_pt1 | contig 16051 bp, 11 predicted proteins | sample MGYA00245349_ERZ651102 | MGnify/ENA primary metagenome ERZ651102 (study PRJEB26857, sample SAMEA4031759) | metagenome | biome: human; feature: oral; material: saliva | place: Philippines | collected 2014... | reverse complement strand
TCGGTTTGGTTTTTTCAGGTATCATTACAATAGTCTTACTCATCACCACGAGTGAATACTGGCTTTTGTTGTTTAAAAGTACGGGACAAATGGGGTAACGGACATACATGAGGGACTCTTGGGAGTCCCTCTGATTATGTCGTTAAAATAAAAAAACCCGCCTATAGTAAATTACGAGTGTACATTACTTTAGTGATAGAGAAGCAAGAAAGCAATTCTATCAATCTAAAAAGGAATTGCTGAGTTAAAAGCTGAGCAAGGAGTCGCTAAGTAATTAGCGACATAGGCGGTGGGGTGTTATGAGCACCCCACTTTTTTGTAACTAGAAAATGGAGGTCTGTATGGACTTAAGTTTTCTCGATTTACTAAACCATCCTCTTAACTCTCAATCTCCATATCGCCGGAGAAAAGTTACGACCAACCCAGCAATAGCTGGCAGTAACCAAGAAGAGACTAAGAGCAATCAAGAACATCTAGATACATATACATCAAATGATGTTTATTTTGAAGATACATCTGATTGGGTTTAATACATCGAGCGAAAAAACGGAGGTGAGTTGTGCCACTTCTTTTTTTTCAATTTACCTAGTTTATCCATTTCTATGACCCTATATTATTAACATGGAACGAGTTCCTCTTTCCATCTATTTCTCTTGACTTAGATATCTGATAAGACTGAGAAATAGTTTGCATATCCATGCAAAAACGTTTTTATTCGAATAAAAATTAAGGAGTTAACTATGGAGTTCCTCTATACCAACACCCCAAACGGGCGGGCGAAGTTGGTCACTATGGAGCATAAAGGAAAGCGACTTGAGTGGACGATAGAAATCTATCGTAAATTCGTTGCTAATCACTTCGTATTCGGTGATATCAACCGTCTCCTGGCTACCCTACCAGAAAAAGACCAAGATGCACTATGGGCTTGTTATGAACGAATCCAGGATGGGTTTCGTGATATCAGAAACTTAAGTCGTCTTAACACCGCAATCAAAAATGAGTTAAAGGCTATCTCAGATATCTTTCCGTATCGTCTGGTGTTAAAAGATGTTGTTGCAAAAGACACCATCTGGACGCCACCAGAACGTGAAGATAATAGCAGTCCTATTTCCCGTATTGCGCACACGGGCGATGACAGCGATGAGAATCAGCGTAAAACCTCGTTGACTTATAACAAGCACGATTATAATGGACTGAATAGTCTTATCATCTATATGAAGCTGTATATGCCGGTATTATCCCAGTATTATACGTCTATCTCGGATGATACGACGGAGTTCTTCCGTTGTGTTTGTACGATGGCGTTACTTGATAAAACGGAGTTTATCCACGAACAGGGGTATCGTCGTTTAAGAGACTTCGTTGAGCATTATTGGCGGGGGATTTCAGATGACAGTCTTGCACCCTCTATCTTGGTACATGGATTATCAAAAGATGGGGCGATTGACTGGATACTCGCAGACCTTGTAATGCGTCGTCTGTTACCGGTTGGAGTATCTCATAAGTATGAAGACCTACCACAAAGTGCAAGACCGAACTTTATTTCTGGTTTGTTCTACTACGTTCAATCCAATGCAAACTATCTCATCAAAGGGGTGGATGGCAAAGGTGGGCCTAATGAACACTACATGAATAAAGACACATCAGTCAAAGGAGAAGAAGGGGAAGAAAACCAATCTTCTACATTAGAGCGCTATAAGATAGCAGGCGAAATGTCTGAAATGAACCTGGTCATCAACAACCATTTCTTATCAGATATCAGTCTAATCATCCCGCATTTAGATGAAAGTTTAACGCTCGATGAAGTGGAGTCTGTGATGTATAACCGTCACATGCACCGCACCTATCATCCATTTCGTCATGTCATGATGCAATGGCTTATGGCCTCTGCTGTATCACCGAAGTACATCAACTACCTTTCTTCCGTACAACATGGTCCTGGGGTAAAAACCCAACAAGGGATTCAGTATGAGAACTGTTTTAAGGTGTGCTATGCGTTATTACGTCATTGGGGGTTTGATGATTTAGCGCAAATCTTTGATGGCCAAATGACTGATGCTGAACCAGATATCATCTTTGATATCCCCGATATCAGTGCAGAGCAGGTGCATGAGATCAATAAGTACTACCCACATCAGATTTCATCTAATCGTGTTAAAGGGGAGTCTAAACGCTCTTCATCCTACCCTATCCTAGCCTGTAACCAGTTAGAAGATAGCGTACGTGGACGTCATTTTATTGGTGAGAACACCCCAGGTCATTGGGTGTGTCGCTTCCCAGTAAAATATCGCTTAGCGGATTTATTGATTTACATGAATAAACACCAACTTATCAACCCTTAAAAGGGTATATTATCTAAAAGGAAACCAAAACAAAACTAACCCTATTTATAAGGAGTAAACAAATATGGGCGTGATTGATTTAACCAGTGATATCGGATCAACAAGACGAAATGAGACGCTTCGAGAGGATACGTATCACAATGAACGGGATATCGATTTAAAAGATGTCCCAACCGGCGGCTTCATGTTAAACCGAGGTTTGATATGCACCCGTGCTCTGTTTATCGTGACAGGGTCATACCAGCCTCAGGTCAGACGATCATTTTCAGCGAATGTCGGTGGCGATGCCGTTACCGACTTAGCCAATATCGTCAACCGTGATGAAACTGCCGATATCTTATCACTATCTCGTGTAGCAAATAGTATCATCGTACCTTCCGCTCACGTTGATAAGCATATCAATATCCAAAACGGATGGGCAGAACCACGTTGTCGATTCTATTTAGAATTCGTAAAACCGTTATCTCAAGACAGTAATATCCTTTATTGTTATACGGGTTATACGGACTACGTAGGTATCGACCATCATGGGAATATTGACCCATCAATGCCACTTCATATCACGAATATCACCACGATTTCAAATAACATGACACGTGACGGTGTTCGTAATCGTCGTGTTCGTACGGATAACAGCATCTTAGTCCGTTCCAGTTACTATGATGATGAGTCGATTAAAGACAGACATGGCTACGGGTATACGAACAAGGAGTACATGATTGACCCACGTTCTGCTATCTTAGGTGCAGGCTATAACAAGGTCATGGGGGATTCAAGAGATTACGAATGGCAACGTGATGCGATGCCGATGTATTCGCCTGACCACTCCTCCCTTGGTGTTTTTGCGAAGAATGTGGAACGTTCTCATCATATCCCAGCGTATTATCTCTCTAAACTCATTAACGTTACACGGGTTGCCAATGAGCAAGATGGCATGGACATGTATGACAGTGGACAGATTCTTCAAGGTGGTCCTGATATCACGCGGACCAGAACGCTAAATCATTATTTAACGATTGATGATTTTGCAAAAGACCCATTAGCGAACCTGTTCTCTGAAAGTACGAACATCGTCTCCGATGCGTCTTTACGCTGGCATGATATTCTTGAATACTGGCCAAGTATAGAAGACAATGCGATTTTGTCAGTTATCTTCCCAGCAGGTGTACGTCAAGCATCCGGGGATAGATTTAGTACCGAGATCAGAAAAGTCGGCGAACTTGACTTAGACAGTGATTCCTGGGATGGTGCAAATCAGGAAACCATGATTGCAACGATGATCTCCCAACAACTTCCTAACTTGATGTTATCAGAACTCATTGAGTCCATTCGATTTAGTGTAACCAATGACAGCTACTCAAGTTTAGAAGAACGTTGGCATTGGACGGTTGGTGACCACCGTCGTGGTAGCCGTGATAACAGAAGTGCGATTTCCTTTATCGTCCCTTCTGTCAGTGCTGACTTCCAACGGTTGCGTTTCGATGCATTCCGTTGTAAATTCGAAGAAGTAATCCTCTCTCCAATTACCATGGATGGGGCGATTGACTTACATCTGATGATAGATTGTGATATCCAAGGGTCTTGTCGTATCGTAATCCAATTCTCCTCCGGAAGAGAATATCGATTCGTTGCCCCGACATTTGCAGGTTCTATGACCAGTAGTTTAGTGACTTCTTCTGTTGACCACTACAACGATTTCACGACAAGCATTACTAACCTCGTGGATGATGTGGTGGGTTAACCCCTTACACTCGAGAGAGTGTCATATGCATATGAATTTAAAGAAACTAAAAAAGAAAGGAGCATCTTTATGCAACCTGTAGATTTTTACCGCAGACTACTGACCTCTGCGGGTCTTATCGAAAACCAAGAGGGTTTAGGCTTTCTGGTCAAAGATAACCCAACACCAATTACGGTAAAGGGAAAAGTGTTAGTACTCCCTACCCAAGAAGTGCTTGATAACTTCAACCAAGAAGGTGCAGCATTTCAAGTCTTCCATCCAGCGTGTGAAAATGTCATGCGAAATGATAGTCCGGTATTTAACTTCACGAAGAAATTGTACCGTGCCTCTATCTTCGTCGATCTTCAACAACTGATGTTAGACTTAATTGATATTTCCTCTGATACCACAAAACAAGGAAAGTTCAATAAAGCACAACGTCAACTGCTTTCAAATCTAACAGCATTTGATGAAAAGACCAAGTCTAACCTTGAGGCCATCTTTGATAAGATTGATATCAATAGTGATAACCGTGCTGTGGACTTTACGGTCATTCGTGGTGGAAATATCGAAGGGACGAAGTTTAATCGTGTAGGTGTAGCACGTCTTCCATTCTTAATGGAAGTGCGTGAAGCGAAAGATAATATCTTAGGGGTGAAAGTGCGTAAGAAAGATATCGAAGCGTACAATCGTATTTTAGATATCATCTTTAGTGATACCTTTGCATTATCTGAACAAGCGATTTGTGAAGTGGGTACCAATGAAACTACTGCCCCTTCCTTTATCGCATTAACCAAAGCTTATCTTCGTGTGAAAAGTGAAATCGTTCGATTCCATGCTATCTTCAAAGATAAGTTTCATTCGATTACTTCTGACGATTTAGGTTGGGCAGAAGGTTTAGATGAAATGGCGGTATACCGTAATCTTATTCCGGCATTCCCGGGAAATGAAGGTGACCCAACGATTGCGGAATCAGCAGAACGTAAGCAAATCCATACGGAAGAAGCCCCGGTTAAACCTACAACACGCCAAGGTGTGGGTGGCTATCGCCAAACACCATCTCGTCAAGCACCAAAAGCACCGGTAGATGAAACACCGTTGAATCAACCGATGACTTATGCACAAGTGCTTGAACGTGCGCGTCTTGCACGTGAACGTCATGATGCAGGTCGTGATTATGACAGACGTGGTGGATATCGTAGCAGTGGGCGTCGTCGCTATGATGATATCGATGTATCGGATGTGAATCCGGATATGGTCGCACGTCGTCAAGAGGAAGCGTTAGACCGTGACCGTTACTACGATGACCGTTATGGACGTTCTCGTTACGACCGTGACCGCTATAGTCGATATGGTAGTAGCGCAAGACCGCGTTCATTGGCAGACTTGCGTGGTCGATAAGATAACAACATAAATCGAGGGACTCCTAGGAGTCCCTCTTTTTTGTCCGGTTTATTGATTTTTATGAGTGTATATTATTTACGTGGAGATATTGAAATAACGAGAATAATTTATTATTAATTCACCAGGAAGTGAACAAAAATAAGGGAATGGTGGCGACCATTCCCTAAAGTTTCTTCTTGATTACTTATAAAGAAAGACGACCAACGTAGTTGTCTTCTATAAACAGTAAGGATTAAATAACTAACAAGACGTCCACGTAGTTCGTTCTACGTGGGCATTGTATTAACCTGACACTAGGAGACTCTCTTTATGTCAAAATTAAATCTGTTAAACTCGTTACCACGCGAATTTAACACATCATACATGTTATTCCTATTAAATAACAGACCAGAAGTGTTCCATCGTTTACGTGATGGAATCCTTGGAAAAGGCACGCTTGAAGAATAGCTGTTCTGTCGTGCCTATTGCAGAATCGCATCCGTTAGATTTAGTCGAATGACTATAAATAACGTCATCATTGCATAGTGATGACACAAAAGAGGGTGCGTTAAACACCCTCTTTTTTTTTCTTAATCTAAGTCTCGAAGCAAGTGCCCACTATAGCTCGCATACCACTCTCTCACCACATCGCCCGAAATCAGATTTAATAATTGTCTCGTTTCGTTAAACTCAGAGGGATGTGTCATGCCATTGATTGTCAGGTTAATCCAATCACACTCTGGTCCATAACCAAGTAATCTCATATACCCAAAGAAATCCCCGTTGAAACGTACTGCATCTTGTTTTTTCACATTGTGCAACTGCGCACGGTTTAAGGGATTCCCCGCCCCTATCTTGTGGTCTCTGACAAAGGTCAACCACCCCTCATCCTCATATTGGGTAGTATACCCTATCCCTAACATGAGTCTGTCTAATCGTTCACTCATGATTTACTCCATACTAAATTGTTTACAACACAGCTTATACATTTCTACAAGGGTATATTATTACTATGCTGGTAGACTAAAATGACCAGTATTTTAAACATGTTTAAAACAAGAATATTACGCATTTAAGGAGTAGGCGTATGGAAAACCAACCACAAGACTGGCCACAGCCAGAAGCGCATGTAAAACCCGATGTGCGCTTGGCAGGGGCTATCACGGGACTGAACTCGTTCTATTTGAATAACTCAGCATCACGTGAAGCGATGGACGCATCGCACGTAGCCCAAGCCGTCGTCTTAAAAGAACCGGATATCATGAACATCTCTTCAGGGATGGACTATAACTACGTAGACTACGTATTAGATATCCGTTTTAATGGGGAACCGGATGAAGAAGTCAAAGTCTTAAAGGTCTTTAAGAAGTACACCCGTACAGGTGGGGATGGTTCAGTTGAGACGAACCCAGAAAGTTACGTGATTTATGAAAACTTAAATACAGGTGTCATTGATGTTGCGGTGATTCCTCGTTTTCATTTTAATCACATGCTCTTTGGGTTTGAGTACATCCCAACCGATGTCTTAGAGAACTTAAAAATCGGTGGTATCTATCGAGCACAAACGGTCCTTGCGACCACTCCAGGGGTAAATACAACTTCAGGGACGTATTGCTACGGTAAAACCGGTTTGACCGCGATGGGTTCTTTCAAGGAGGTGATTGAAGATGGGATCGGGATATCAGAGTCTTTCGCGAAGAAACTGACCTCCCGAACCTTTGGTGACATGTCTGTAAACTATGGAAAAGACAAGTACTTGTTAAATCTCTACGGGGATGAAAACAACTATAAACCTTTCCCAGATATCGGTGAGAAGATACGTGATGATGGACTTTTGTTTGCGTTGCGTAATCTTGATGAACTCCTTTCACCGGTGCAAATGACCCCGAAAGCATTAATGACAGTCGACTATGCTTTTGACCAGTTGCACTATGCAGACCCAGGTGCAACCGTGATGGATATTACGGTACAGCATTCACATAACCCAAGCATGTACCATAGTCCAACGGATATGAACCGACAACCTCATCGGTATTTTACTAACCATGTGACCACCATGACTCAGTTTAGAAATTACTATTATGAACTGAAGTCAATCAAAGGGGATGGACTTATCCTATCACCTGCACTACATCGGATGATTACCATGGCAGTACAACAGGATCATAACAACCTGAAAAACTCCATGCAAGTCACTTACCGTAAGGAACCGATACAAGAATACCGTGTATCGATCACTTACGCCAAAGACATGCCGATGACCATGGGCAGTAAAATTTGTACCTTGGCAGCAGATAAAGGGGTAATTACCGCGATTATTCCAGATGACCAGATGCCCGTAGATAAATTCGGTCGTCGTGCCGATATCCTGGTAGACAGTGCTTCAAGTTGCCATCGCATGAATAGTTCCCGGCTCTGGGAGGGTGAGATGGCAGAATCCCTTGAGCAACAACGTCATTTTGTTCGTGAGCTGTTAGAAAAAGAGGGCTGGGAGAAAGCTTGGGATTATCTGCTTGGTTATTATCAAGTGATGTTTAAATCTTACCATCATTTGGTCGGACATGGACTTACGGATGATGACTCTAAACAGTATCATGTTTATCAGTTTATCAACCATGAGATTTCCCCATTGCTTCCGATTGGGTCAGACTATACAGGCAGTGCCATGTCACAACGATTGGAAAGTAATTACCCTATCGACTTTGGTACGATCACCTTATTTGACCCTGAGGGTAATCCAGTGGAAAGTAAAAACGAGTTTTGTTTAACCCCGCTCTATTACTTAAGACTGGAAAAGGTCGGGAATAACTGGGCATCCACCAGTATTCCGAAACGTCAACAACATGGGATCATCAGTAAATTGTCTGCCAATACAAAAGACTCTTTACCGTACCGTGCTCAATCTATCCGTATTGCAGGTGAGACTGAAGTCAGACTTTTAATGGCTGCAGCGAACCCGGCGTATGTAGGCTCATTGTTACAACTTGCCAATAACAACGTGATGTGTAACGATGCCGTCTTAACTATCCTTCGTGCAGAAAACCCAGCACGGATTCCAGAACTTATCGATTATAGTTATCTGCCGTATTACAAGTCAAGAGCACTAGAGCGTATTGAGCATTTCCTTTATTGCTATGGCTTGAAGTTAGACTATATCGATGAAAGACAGCACAGCTTTGATGTGGTTCAACCAATCAACATGGATGTAGCTGACTTTGGTTTTGGTGACAGCGCAGAGTAGTGGGAGGAGAATAAGATGAAAACCTTTGATGTCTACGATTTTGCAGCACAAGATAAAGCTTATCTTTGGACACACGAAAATGAGAAAATCGTTTTGGTGTTTCCTAATGGAGAGGAGAATACTTGTTATTGGCGACAAGCAGTACTTAGTATTCCGTGTTGGAAAGTCTTCCGGTCTTACGACTGGTTACACGATACCTTAACACCGGACTTCATCTTGAAGTTCCCATTAAACAAGTCTTCATTAGAAAACATGTTTAATAAGGTATTAAGTCATATGCGTCAGTTTAGAGAACGTAAAACAGTCAGTGAACGTGAATTATCCCGTCTTATCTTTGTGGAATTCAACAAGCTTCACAACGACGTGATACGTTACTTAACTCCTTACGTTTCTGCTTCTGGTGCAAGAGAGTTACGGGAGATTATCCACCATCCAGAAATGGAGAAAATTTTTGACGATGTTTCAAATCACCGTATTAGTATCCAAAAGGCTTACAAGCTTCAAGATACGTTAGTGCGGACACACATCGACTTTCGGGATAACTGCATGGCACGCGATGTCCGTTATAATATCGTGGATAGCAAGCAGTTTAACCAGGTTGCTATGGTGCGTGGGATTTGTACGGATATCGACAATATCCAGTTCAAAGATGCCGTGATGACTTCCTATGGTCGTGGGATGCACAACATCCTGTGGTCAGCCCAAGAGTCTCGTGGTGCCTCTATCGCTGCGATACAGGCCAAAGACCCTGTATCATCTTCCGACTACTTAAACCGTCGTTTGCAAATCATGTCTGGGGTATACGACAAAGTCTTCCCAGGGGATTGTGGTACCAAAACTACCGTACCTTGGAATATCGACAGTAAAGACGACTTAAAATCCGCGTTAGGTTGTTATATCGAAGAGGATGGGTTATTCCGTCCGATTACCAGTCGTGATGATGCCTTAGTAGGGACAATCGTAAGATTGCGTACCGCGTCTTATTGTCATCACCTACATGAATACGGCGTGTGTGAAGTGTGTATGGGACAAGTCTCTGATAACATCCCGGAAGACTTTGCAATCGGTCACTTATCTATCATTGGTGCGTTAGGGGACTTCGTACAGAAATCCCTCTCTGCTAAACACTTAATCGTATCCCGTGAGGTCGAAGCGTTTAGTCTTAATGAGACCACGGCGAAGTACTTACGATTCCCACGTCGTGATGATACCGATGAGTTAGTGTTACAGACGAAGCTTTTAAATAACCCAAGGTGGAAGAAAGTCGAGCTTATCTTTGATAGTAGAGACTTACCTTTCTTGGCAGACTTAGAAGCAGGTGTGGCACCAGAAGATATCCAAGTATCGTCTCTCGCTATCGGTAGCTGTGCTATCTCCTTATCCGATAAAGCGAAAGAACGGATCATGGAAGAGCTTTTGGTCTCTGACCATTCGCGTAAGGCAAGACTCACCCGTGAGTTCGTGTTATACGTGGCTAACAACAGAGAAGTGATCGATACGACCCGTAGCAACCGCATTAGTATTGAACTGCAATACGGGAAGTGGGATTTAAAAGACCCGGTGTTTAGTATCCCGCACAAGATTTCTTCGGTAGAAGATTTCATGCGTTCATTTGAGTCGATTATCAAATCTGCCGGTAAACACGGTATCGATGCCAACAATCCAGTTGGTGTATCAGATATGATGCGACTTTGTTATGATGTCGTGATGAGTGTTGTGGGAATTCCGGTATCGCATCTTGGGGTGATGATAGCATCCCTCCTCGTCCGTGATGCGAAAAACATGGACTACCGTCCACCGCTCCCAGATGGTAACCGTGAGTTTGAAACCATGGGCAATATCTTTGGTCATCGTAGCCTTTCTCAATTATTGGCTTACGAAAAACGACCAGGGTATTTTAAATCGCCAGTATTAACCCTAAATAGACTACGCCCAAATCATCCGTTTGACGTGCTTTATTATCCTGGTGCAGCAGACATCTATCATGATGTTCGTCTTGCATTAGAACGTGGTGATTATACGGAGGATTACATGCCGGTGGAAAAACCAACGCACCATCTTGCAGAGTAGATTGTAATAAAATAAGGGGTAGGAAACTACCCCTTTTATTTTGTTGCTTACTATCCCGATGTACTATTTGTAATATGGCGTAAATTTAAATAGACTAAGAATACAAACTGATAAAAGGAGGTGACGTATGTCCCGAGGTAAGTTGGATGTCTATAGTCATTTTCTCAAATTCAGAGATTTTGACCAACAAACAAGAGTGGCGTTTCGTTACTTCCTGCGTCAAAGGTTAATTGCGAAACAGCTTATTAAAGAAATGGGGAAATGGGTAAAGAAAGACGGGAAGCTTTATTGTTATACGTCTAAAGATAGATCTGAAATCCGTTTTCACATCAACGTTATCCGTGAACTGCGTACCCACATGATTTCCTTTGGTGTGGATATCGATAAAGACTTCGATACCACCTACCACGATTTTAAAGACTACCAGATACACAATGCAGAGATTTTCGTCAAACCGAAATTTCAGATGTATGACTATCAGCTAGAAATACTTGAATATATCCTATCAGATGGAAAACGCAAGATATTAAATCTTGCTATGGGACTTGGGAAAGCGATCCCGGTAGACTCTCCGGTGAAAATCCCGAATGGCTGGGCACCAATTAAAGGGCTTTCTGTTGGAGATGTTGTCTCAGCACCTGATGGTGGCACCTCTAAAGTAACGGGCGTTTATGATAGAGGCACAAGACCCCTTTATAAAATCACCTTTAAAGATAACCGAAATATCCTAGCTTGTGAAGACTACCTCTGGACTTTATATAACCCAAACTGGTCATTAACTGGTGCTGTCAGCGAAAGCTGGAAAGTCTTAGATACGAAGACGATGCATGCGTTGTTTACAGGTCCTGGGAGTAAACACTGGAAGAAAGAAAACGATATCTCGATTCCACTAGTAGATCATCGCAGTTCGCCAGATAAAGAAGTTGATCTCCCAATGAACCCCTATCTCTTTGGTGTACTCCTTTCTTCTGGAAGTATAAAAGGCGATTATTTGGTACTTCGCACCAATACATCCGAGGTATTTAAAGAAGTCAAATCTCTCTTGGATAAAGAGGTTTATCTTTTTGAAGAGGTCACTGACACCCAAGAAAAACCAACACTTATGATACGCTATCAGAAAACCGCCACAAAAGCACCATTTGAGCAGTTAATCGTGGATGGGACTATCTCCCCCATCTATCAAAATAGTTCGATGGAGCAGCGCTACATGCTCTTAAAAGGGGTTTTTGATGCTGTTGGTGAAATAACAGGCAAGAATGCCGTTGCACTGATAGTAGATAGAGGTAAGCTGGCAGATGATATCACTCTTCTTGCAAGAAGTGTCGGTGCGATAGCGAAGACGAAGAAGACGTATCGTTCTGAGTCAACTGGTTCTCGTAAGTCGGTGTCGGGGTTTTCAAAACGTCGTTACCAGGTAAGAGTCAAACACCCTGACATCAAGAAATTCTTTACCTTAAACACGAAACTAGAAAGAGCGAAACGGTTCGTTGTTCAATCCATTTATCCTTTTACCTTACCAGTAAAACGGATAAGACCTTGCGGTGAAGATATTGTTCGCTGTATTGAAGTTGACCACCCAAGTAAGCTTTATATTACGAAAGACTATATTGTTACACACAACACCGCCGTTGCGTTTAAAGCCGCTGAACTTCAAAAGGTTCGGATGTGCGTAACGGTACTCCCGAAGTATAAAGACAAGTGGGTGGAAGATGTCATGGGTTATCTTGACTTTGGTAAATACGGTAATCCGAAGAAAGAACTTCTGGTAATTGATACGGTAGATAAACTTGTTAAGTATCTTGAAACGGGTATTTCAGATGAAGTTAATATCATCATCATGACGCTGACCACATTACGAGGCTATGTCGACAGATACCGCGAGACCCCAGAGGAGTTTATTGCTCCCGAGGATATTTGGAAACGGTTTAATATCGGATTCAGGGTCACCGATGAAACCCACGAACATTTCCATTTCAACTACATGCTAGACTTGTTCACGCATTGTCCGAAGACGCTTTATCTTTCAGCGACATTAGACCCCTCAGGCACATTTGAGGATAAGATGTATCGTACCATGTTCCCGAAAGAAGAACGCATGGGAAGTGATTTGATTAAAGCTTATACGAATGTAAAAGCGGTCATGTATCATCACTTAAATCCGATGCGCTGGCGCTGTCAGCTACAAGGGCATTACTCCCATGTGGCTTATGAAGCAAATTTCACCACAGGACGTCAGTCTGAGTTCTTGCGTCAACAGTATTTTGATTTGATTTACCAATATATCAGATCAGATTACCTAGAGATAAAACGCAATGGACAAAAAGCGATTATCTTCTTTAGTACGATCAAGATGTGCACGCTCTTTGTGGACTATCTGAAAGATAAACTTCCGAAAAACGACATTCGTCGTTACGTAGGTGAAGATGACTATGAGGATGTATTGCAAGGTGAGATTGTGGTATCGACGATTGGGTCTGCAGGTACAGCGATCGATATCCCAGGATTGATATTAAATATCATGACGATATCGATTGACAGTAAACAAGCCAACCTCCAAGTCTTTGGTCGTTTACGTGAGTTGAAACAATGGCCTGGTCAATACCCGACCTTTGTCTACTTAGTTGGTGAAGATATCGGTAAACCGATGGACTATCATGAACGTAAACGCAATTTACTGAAAGACCGTGCAAGAAGTTACACGATCGTCGACTCTGAGGTGATATTGCGTAAATAATCCTGTTCTATCGGATTTATAAGGGTATATTATTAAAATGGAGGTAGGACATCGGTTCTGCCTCTTATTTTTTATCTTAACCCTATTTAAAGGAGTATTTCATATGAACAGTAAAGTTGAAGCTAAGAAAGAAGAGATGTTAGGAAAAGGTGCACCTGTTATCGATAACATCGCACTATTGTTAAACCGTTATAAAATGGAAAAAGCGGAGATAACAGGAGATAAACGTGTATTCGTTTTCTCAAAGGATACGACGAAGTATACTGTTGAGTACACTCGCCACGATAAAACATTAAAGATCGACTGCGAACAAGAAGATGGCCAACCATTTAATTTCGTGGTCGGCGTAGAGGTAGATGGCCAGTTCACATCCCACCGGGTTTTCATTGTGAAGAGAATCGCAGCGAACCTTCCTTTTGGTCACCTTGATGAAACAGAAGCGCTGGTTCTCGCACATCTTATCGTGGGTCTTGTGACGATGGCGGAGTTATCTTATCTCACGACGTTCGTTCACATCGCAGATGTCAAAGACGAGAAAGTTTCTATTGCCTCTATTGTTGAACGCATTACATGTGATGACATGAGAGAGACGGGGTTAAAAGGAGTGGTTAATACGGTTATCAAAAACAACCAAATCTCACTTAAACCGATCGATTTCGTCGACTATCACTTCGCAGCAGTGCAGCTTAGAAACAGCATTCGTCATGTGTCGAGTGCCAATGATATCTATCGCAGTCGCGTCAATGGGATTAACAAGTATCTTCATGAGCACAATCTCATTGAGAAGATGGAGTCTTTAGAAGATGATGAAAAGCTTCATATCCCTGCCGGAAATTCACACATCCCTGCTAAACGCACTACCAAAAATCCTGCTGAAAGTAAGGTCAAAACCACAGCAGAAACCACCGCTGTAAGCGTAGATGGGTCGTATGATGTTAATAAAGGGTGTTATACTCAGGTGGTGCTTAATGGTGAGATTTCGAAGGAAGTTTATGAGAAAATCTTGAGTCTGTTAAAGTAAGGAGAATAGACAATGAGAATTGACAATTTAATCGGGGATGTAAGAGCCATCCCCGGCAACCGTGATGGTCGTTACGAAATTGAAGATGCCATCCTTGAGAGCGGTGATGCGTTTTCTGTTAAGATCATTGACAAGAAAGATGAAGAGGTTATCACACTTGCATTGGATAACATCCGTTCTGATACATGGATGGTTGGACAAAAGGTGGGTGGCATTAGAGTACCACTAGGTACCGAGGTTGTTGGTTTACCGGTACAAGAACAGGACTTAAGAAGAGAGGTTAAGAACCCAACCGGGTTACTTGACAACAAGTATCTTTCGTTCTTGGCGGGTATTGTCGATAAAGTAAGAGAGATTGTATTTGGACAACCGGATAAGTGGGAAACAGTAAACCCCGATATACCAGCATCTATGTTTATACCAGAAGAACTTACCCACGTTGATTATAGCGATGGGTACGGGATTGTGGTGGTTGATGCGAAAAACAACGGGAAACAACGTGAAATTCGTTTGAATAAAGCAAATGAGTTCTTCTCGATTTTCAAAGCAGAGATGCCTATCTTTGAGATGTCATTCCTCTCAAAGGATGGGATAAACGATAGTTTAAAATGCGATTTGTCTAAAGTCGGTGAAAGTGATATCGATGCCATTGTTAGCCTTCTCACTGAAGACAAATATAACGATAACATCAGAGCAAAACAAGCCTTTGCGGATATGCTTAAACTTGCTATCGGCTATCTTGACCCTGCTGTTCCTGGAACGGACTTTATCTTAACCTGTTCATCAGTAGCAGTTTCCCGCTCATCTCGTAGTAGTGATGTTTGTATCTATCCGATGGTATACAAACTCCTTAATATTGGTGTGAACCCAGACAGTGAAACGGGTCGTTTCTCCGAGCAGTTTATCTATGATAGAGCGCGATTGGGGAGATTGGTTTCCTCATTAGAGGGGACGCATGTCTTACGAGAAGATAATTTCATCTCAAGACATTACAGTGAAATCCTTGATGTCGCCAAGAAAGCGTTGGAAGGGATGAACCAGTGTTGTCAAGAAGAGAGTAAACCAGAAGACGTGGAACGGTCGTGCCAGGTCGACACTATCATCCATTATGATCACACCAGTGGCTATTGTAAACGCTTTGAGGTGGTTGGTCATCTTACCAAAGAGCTTGTTGATAAACTCCTTGGTGTTATTCGACAAGAGACAGATGAGTAGGTCAATATGGCATATCCGATAACAGGTGTAGGTAACCTTTGGGTTGCTGATTTTAAAGAAGAAGATGGGAAGTATTGTCTTGTTCTTGAAACGGTTGGGGTAAAGAACCCAGCAACGATTGCGATTGTAAAGAATATCAATAAACCAGGGATTTCTTTTTCTGGTTCTACGGTATTTAAAACAGAAGGACCGATTAACGATGTGGTCTTTTCTGACGCAGATTATGATACGTATCAGGTGCTTTCGATGATTAACCACTTCCTTCCACTTAAAACCGCAGCTGAACTTGAGATCGATATTGGACTACTGCTTCGCTTTGTCAAAG
>ENA-OWLM01000451-OWLM01000451.1-metagenome-genome-assembly--contig:-NODE-451-length-16064-cov-2.873946_pt1 | contig 16064 bp, 14 predicted proteins | sample MGYA00245349_ERZ651102 | MGnify/ENA primary metagenome ERZ651102 (study PRJEB26857, sample SAMEA4031759) | metagenome | biome: human; feature: oral; material: saliva | place: Philippines | collected 2014... | reverse complement strand
GTGGTGGAAAACGTAGCGGGCGCGTCCGGCACGATCGCCACCACGCAGTTCGCCCGCGCCGCCCCGGACGGCTACACCCTGCTGCTCGCCAGCAGCTCGGCCAACGTCTCGGCGCCCAATCTCTACGCCAAGGTGCATTTCGACCCGATTAGGGACTTCACCCCCATCGGTGAAGTCGCCTCGGTACCCAGCGTGCTCATCGTTGCTCCGGACTCGCCGTTCAAGCGTCCCGCCGACGTGGTGGACGCGGCGCGCCGGCAGCCCGGCAAGCTGTCTTACGGCTCCGGCGGCACGGGCAACTCCGGCCACCTGTCCGGCGAGCTTTTCCGTTCGATCAACAGGATCGAAGTGACGCACGTTCCGTACAAGGGCAACAACCCCGCCCTGACCGACTTGATGGGCGGGCGGCTGGACTACATGTTCGACAACGGCGCGATCGGGCACATCCAGAGCCAGCGCGTGCGCGCACTGGCCGTGGCGTCCAATGCAAGACTCCAGGCCATTCCCGACGTGCCGACCTTCGAGGAACTGGGCATGCCAGGCATGCAGCTCACAACATGGTTTGGCCTGGCGGCGCCCGCTGGCACGCCCGACCCCATCGTCGAAAAACTGAGCGCGGCGCTCAATGCGGTCATGTCGGATCCCGCCTATTCCCAACGGCTCATCGCCATGGGGGCCGAATTGCGGCAGACCACGCCGGCAGCCTTCACCGCGTTCTGGGCGCAGGAACTGGACCGGTACCGCAAGCTCATCCAGTCGGCAGGCATCCAGGTCAATTAAGACAGCACGGCGCACAGCAGCCGTTCGAGGAGACAAGCATGAGAGCTTCAACAATGCAGCGGTGGTTCGCGGCCGCGGCGCTCACGTTCGCAGCCGGCCCGACCCACGCCGCCTGGCCGGACGACCGGCCCATCGAGCTGGTGGTGGGCTTTGCGCCCGGCGGCGGCACGGACGTCATGGCGCGCCTGGTCGCGCAGCACCTGGAAAAACGCCTCAGCGACAAGGCGCGGATCATCGTGATCAACAAGCCGGGAGCCGGCGGAGAAATCGCCGTCCGCCACGTCGCGGCGGCCAAGCCGGACGGCTACACGCTGGGCATGATCAATGCGCCGGGCTTCGTCTACCTGCCGCTGCGCAAGGGCGCGAATTACCGGCCCGAGGATATCCGGCTCATCGCCCGCCTGGTCGACGACCCGCTGCTCTTCATCAAGCGCCGCGGATCGGACGCGCCGGACGACCTTCCGAAGCTGGTGGCCAAGCTCAAGCAGTCGTCCGAATCGCTATCCTTCGGCCACAGCGGCGACGGCACGACAGGCCACCTGGCGCTGATGGACCTGGAGCGCAGCCAGGGCGTGCGCGGCACCAGCGTTCCGTTCAAGGGCGGCGGCGACATTCGGCTGGGCGTGCTGGGCAATCACATCGACTACGGCCTGATCACCGTCAGTGAGGTGCCGGAGCTGAACAATCCGAACGGCCCCTTCGCCGCCATCGCCATCGCCAGCGACAAGCCGCACAACGCAAGCATCCCCACGGCGGCGCAGTCCGGCATCCCTCTGCGGTACTCGTCGGAGCGCGGCATGGGCGGCCCGGCGAATCTGCCCGACGCGATCCGCGACAAGCTGGAGCAGGCGCTGCAGGACACGCTCAAGGATCCCGCATTCCTGGCCGCATCCGGGCGCGACGCGGCGGTGCTGGCCTTCCAGCCCGGCGCGCAATGGAAGGAAAGCCTGGACAGCCAGACACGCGCGTTCCAGGATGAAGCGGCCTCGGGCGACTAGCCGCCGCGCGCGAGGCCGGCGCGAAGAACGCCGCCTCGCGTCAGCGGCCAGGCCGCTTGTTCCGATGGGTCTTTTCCAGCCACGACACCGCCACGTCCACCAGCGGGTTGTGGCGCGCGGCGTTCCACGCCAGCGCGGCGGTGACCACCATGACCTTTTCCTTCAGCGGCCTGACCACGACGTTTGCCGGCGCCAGCTTCTTCATCGAGCCGGGCACCAGCGCGACGCCCTGGCCGCAGCCCACATAAGCGACCTGGGATGCGACCGAGCGCACCTCGTGCAGGACGCGGGGCGTAAACCCGTGGGCCCGGCAGACGCCCGTCAACATGTCGAAGTACACCGGGCTGACCTGCCGCGACGACATCACGAGCTGCTCGGCAGCCAGCGACTGCAGGCGCACGCGCGGCAGCGCGGCCAGTTTGTGGTCCTTGGGCAGCGCCACGGCCAGGCGGTCTTCCGTCAGCGGCAGCGTCGCGATGCCTTCGCCGACATCGCCGTCGATCCTGACGAACGCCATGTCCAGTTCGCCCGACGCCAGGGCCGGCACCGCTTCGACGCTGTCGATTTCGCGCACGAACACCGTCAGGTGCGGATGCGCCCTGCGCAGTTCGTTGAGCAGGGGCGGCACGGTGTCCAGCATCGCCGACGTGATGGCGCCCACGTGCAGCACGCCGGACTGCCCGGACGCGACTTCGCGCACCACGCGCTCCAGGTGTTCGACCTGGCCCGCGAACTGCCGCACGGCGGGCAGGATGGCCGCTCCGGCGGCGGACAGTTGCGTGCCCCGGCGCGACCGCTCGAACAGCTGCAGCTTCAGCGACTGTTCCAGCACCTTGATCTGCTCGGTCAGCGGCGGCTGCGACATACCCAGGCGCGCCGCCGCCCGCCCGAAATGCCGCTCTTCGGCCACCGCCAGGAACATCCAAAGCTGCCGAATCAGCCTGAAGTCGATCGTGCTCATGCCATGTCCTTGTCGCCTGTTGTGGAGCGCGCGGTATGCCGCGCGCCTCTGATCCTAAAACCGTATCACAGAGATACTTGAATACGATTTTATCTATCAGTGCGCAGTTCTGATAATGAAGTCCTCACTCAGGAGGTTTCCCCATGCCCCACGCATCTCCGCTTGACCGCCTTGCGTCCCTGGACACCAACACCGTCTCCGACGCCCTGGATTTCCTGGGCCTGCCGGGGGCCACCTACGGCCTACGCCCGCTGTGGGACTGCCCACGGATCGTGGGCCGCGCCAGCACCATACAACTGGGCCCCAAGACGGACGTCAAGCCCGCCGTCCACCTGATTTCGCCCGTCATCGACGCGGTGCAGACCGACGACCGCGTACTGGTGATCGCCGGCGGCGCCGACGGCATCTCGTGCTGGGGCGACATCCTGGCCAACGCGGCCCGCGCCAGGAACGTGCGCGGGTCCGTGATCGACGGCTTGAGCCGCGACATCGAAGGCAGCGAAGCGATTGGCTATCCCGTCTACGGCCGCGGAATAACCATGATCAGCGCCCGCAACCGCGTGATCCAGGTCGATGCCGGCAGGCCGGTCCAGATGGCCGGCGTCACCGTCCACGAAGACGACTACGTCATCGCCGACCGCTGCGGCGCCGTGTTCGTGCCCGCCGCCCGGATTGAAGAAGTGCTGGACCTGGGAGAACGCATCGCCAAACGCCAGGACGGTATGGTCGCCGCCGTGCGGGCCGGCCGATCGGTCGCCGAAGTCATGCACGACAAGGAATTCGAAGCCATCAACGCAAAGTAGTCCGGAACACCCTCAATCCCCCTCGACAGGAACGATGATGACGAACCCCAAGAAAGCCGCCGCGCAAGACCAGGAACTGATTGCGCTCTTCGAAGGACTGGATACCCCGGGCGTCTCCGACGCCATGGACAAGCTTGGCCTGCATGGGCAGGCCCTGGGCATCATGCCGCTGGACAACTATGCGCGGCCGGTGGTCGGCCCCGCCTTCACCGTCAAGTACGTCCCAGCCGCCGCGCCCGCCGGCACCGTCGGCGATTTCATCGACGACGTCGCCGAAGGCGACATCGTGGTGATCGACAACGACGGACGCACCGACTGCACGGTCTGGGGCGACATCATGACGCAGTACGCCGGCCTGCGCGGCATCGCGGGCACCGTCATCGACGGCGTCTGCCGCGACGTTGGCAAGGCGCTGGGCGACGGCTACCCCATTTTCAGCGCCGGACGCTACATGCGCACGGGCAAGGACCGGGTGCAGGTCGAATCGGTCAACACCACCGTGGCTGTCGGCACGGTGCGCGTGGCCGCGCGCGACATCGTGGTGGCCGACGCCAACGGCGTGGTGGTCGTCCCGCGCGAACGCGCCCGCGAGGTTGCGGAAACCGCGCGCAAGATCGAATCCGTGGAGGCGGCCATCCGCGAACGGATCAGCCAAGGCGCCACCATCCGCGAAGCGCGGGCCGCGCTGGGTTATCACACGCTGCAACGCAAAGCATGAACGCTCCCGTCCCGCCCCTGAACCGCGCTGGATGACTCGTCCTTGCGACAGGCTTACAAGGCATGTGGGAAGACATTGCCGGCTTCACGCTGAGCTGGAAGTTTGAATTGGTCATACGGGCCTTTTTGTTTTTTTTATGTACTTAAAAAACAAAAATCCCAGGGTAAACACCAGCTTTCCGGCCGGTAATTGCCGTTCTATAAACACACATTGTTTTTTTTATGTGTTTTTAAAATGAAAATCGCACTGATAGGATGCGGCGAAGTCGGGCACTGCTACACCCGCGCCTGGACCGCCGCCGGGCACAACATCGTGGGCATCTGCGAACTGCGGCAAGACAAGGAAATGGCCGGCCGCGCCCAGGCCGCGGCCTCGGTCCTGCACGCCGAACCGGGCCCCTGGCTGGCCGAGGCGGACGTCGTCGTGTCGGCGGTCTATGGCTACAACGCGGCCGAGGTCGCCCGGCAGGCCTTCCCCCACATGCGGGCGGGCGCCGTCTACGCGGACTTCACCACCGCCAGCGCGGCGGACATGCAGGTCGCCGCCCAGGCCGCTGAATCCTTCCCGGTGGCGTTCATGGATGTCGCCATCATGGGCGCCATCGCGCTGCTGGCCGAGAAGACGCCCCTCCTGTGCGCCGGCGAAGGCGGACAGGCGGTGACCGAGCTGGGCGAAAGCGCCGGCGCGCCGGTGCGGATCATCGACGGCAAGCCGGGCGACGCGGTGCGCTTGAAGCTGCTGCGCAGCGTGATGACCAAGGGCATGGAAAGCCTGGCCGTGGAATGCATGGTGGCCGCCGAGCGCATGGGCCTGCGCGCATCGCTGTACGAGGTGCTGGCCGACATAGATCGCACCCCGCTCACCGCATTCATGGACTCCTTCGTCCGTTCCCACGTCCTGCACGCGCCCCGCCGGCTGGCGGAAGTGCGCGAAGCCCGCGACCAGCTGCATGAAGCCGGACTGGAGCCGCTGGTGCTCAACGGCGTCGAGCAACTGTTCGACCGGACGACGCGCGGCATCCAGACCGCGCGCGCCAACGGCCATGCCGACGTGCCGGATTCCGTCGAAGCGCGCCTGGCCTGGCTGACCACGCTGGCGCGCCAGCACTGAACCCCCAATCGCGCCATAGAGCGCGGTTTCGAATCCTAGATAAGACTGTGTGAGGAAGACAATGAAACTGTTCAAGAAACTGCTGGCCGCGACGCTGGTGCTGGGCTGCGCCGCCGCGCAGGCCGCCGACCTGGGCAAGGGCCCCGTCACCCTGATTTCGCCCTTTCCCCCCGGCGGCGGCACCGACACTCTGACGCGCATGATCGGCAGCGCGATCGGCCAGGACACCGGCTGGAACATCGTCGTGGAAAACAAGCCCGGCGCCGGCGGCAACCTGGCACTGGACGCGACGGCGCGGGCCAACCCGGATGGCCACACGCTCGTCATGGCGCAGACCGACAACATCGTGCTGAATCCCTGGCTCTACTCCAAGCTCAGCTACGACACGTTCAAGGACTTCAAGCCGGTCGGTCCGGTGGCCTCGTCCCCCAGCGTTTTCGTCGTGCTGCCGGATTCGCCCTTCAAGACGGTGGCCGACGTGGTGAAGGCCGCCCAGGCGCGCCCCAACCAGGTTTCGCTGGGAATTCCCGGCATCGGCGGCACCGGCGACCTGACCGGCTACCTGTGGCGCAAGGCCGCCAACATGGAACTGATGCATGTGCCCTACCGCGGCTGGAGCCAGGCGTTCCCGGACCTGGCCAGCGGACGGATCGACATGTATGTCGGCTCGGTGGCGTCGCTGCTGCCGCAGATCCGCGGCGGCAAGGTCCGCGCGCTCGCCGTCGTGGCCGATCAGCGGTCCCCGGCCCTGCCCGACGTCCCGACCTTCCCCGAAAGCGGCTTCAAGACCATCAACCAGTCGATCTGGTGGGGCCTGATGGCGCCCGGCAAGACGCCCGACGACGTGATCGCCGTTCTGAACGAAAAGCTGCGCAAGGTCCAGTCGAACCCCGAACTGGTCAAGAAGCTGGAAGACGCCGGCTACAGCGTCATGACGGGCTCGCCGCAAGACCTGGCCCGGCAGCACCGCGCAGACCACGACGCCTTCGGCAAGGTCGTGCAGGAAGCCGGCATTCCCAAGCAATAGCCAGAACGTATCCCCTTAAAGATCAGGAGCAATGATGATCGGCTTTGAAATCCATCCCCGCCAGCGCGCAGTCAGCAAGGAACTGGTCGACAAGTTCCGCCAGGTGCCGGTGGCCAACGTCAGCGACTGCATGTCGCGCATGACGGCCGGCGGCGCGCGCCTGCGGCCCATGCACAATGGCCAGCCGCTGGCCGGCCCCGCCCTCACCGTGCGCACGCGGCCCGGCGACAACCTGCTGGTGCACAAGGCGCTGAGCCTGGCGCAGCCGGGCGATGTCATCGTGGTGGACGCGGGCGGCGACCTGACCAACGCCATCATCGGCGAGATCATGACCACCTACGCCGAATCGCGCGGCATCGCCGGCATCATCATCAACGGCGCCATCCGCGACTGCGGCACGATCCGCCGCAGCGCCTTCCCGGTGTATGCCGCCGGCGTTACCCATCGCGGTCCCTACAAGGACGGCCCCGGCGAAATCAACTGCGTCGTCGCGCTGGACGGCATGACGATCGCCCCGGGCGACCTGATAATCGGCGACGAGGACGGACTGCTTGCGGTTCCGTACGACCAGGCCGAGGCCATCTACCAGGCGGCCGCGGCCAAGCACGACGTCGAAACCAAGATGTTGGCCGACATCGCCGCCGGCACCCTGGATACGTCCTGGGTCGATGCCCGGCTGCAGGCCCTGGGCTGCTCGGGAGTCTGATCATGACCGTCCCGGCAGACAGCAGGCATCCATTTCGCGTCGCGCGGCTGGATCTCTGGATCGACCCGGCGTTCGACGACGCGATCGGGCGCAATGCCGCGCTGGATCTCCAGGTGCTGCCCGCCCACGGCGACGCCGTGACGGCGGCGGGGCTGGCCCGCGCGCACGCCTACCATGTCAGCGCGGCCAAGGACGAAGTGCCCGCCCGCTGGCAGGTGTCGGCGGACCTTCTGGCGCAGTGTCCGCAACTGCTGTGCGTGTCTTCCGGCGGGGCCGGTTACGACACGGTCGACGTCGCGGCCTGCACCCGGGCGGGCGTGGCCGTCGTGAACCAGGCCGGCGCAAACGCCGCCTCGGTCGCGGAAATGACGTTCGCGCTGCTGCTGTCGCTGGTCAAGCGGCTGGGCGAGTCCGAAGCCGCGCTTCGCGCCGGCACGGCCGTCAGCCGGGAAGCCCTGATGGGCCACGAGATCGAAGGCCGCGTGCTCGGCCTTGTCGGCATCGGCGAGATCGGCCGCAAGGTGGCCAGGATCGCGGCGGGCTTCGGCCTGAAGGTCATTGCGTACGATCCGCTCATCACGGCGGCGCAGATCGCCGAGCGCGGCGCCGAGCCCGTCGCGTTCGACGATCTGCTGGATCAGGCCGACATCGTCAGCCTGCACTGTCCGCTGGACGCCGGCACGCGGGGGATGTTCGATGCCGCCGCCTTTCGGCGCATGAAGCGCGGCGCGCTGTTCATTTCGACCGCGCGCGGCGGCATCCATGACGAAGACGCTCTGCTCGCCGCGCTGCAGGCCGGCCATCTGGCTGGCGCGGGCCTGGATGTGTGGCAAGTGGAACCGCCGCCGCCCGGCAGCGGCCTGCTGCAGCGTCCCGATGTGGCGGCGGCGTTCCATACGGGCGGCGTCACGCATGAGGGCCGCCGCAAGGTGGCGCAGGGCTCGGCCGCGCAGATCATGGACATGCTGGCCGGCCGCAAGCCTGCGCGCCTGCTCAACCCCGAGGTCTGGCCGCGCTTCCTGGAGCGCCTGGCGGACCGCTCGCCGTTGGTATAGTCCACGGTTTGACACCCGGAACGACCCGCCCTCATGTCCAGCGCCAGTGATTACGTATACGGAGAATTGCGCCGCCGCCTGATGGCCGGATCGTTCCTGCCGGGCGAACCGCTGCGCGAGGAACACATCGCCACGCAGCTCTCCGTCAGCCGCACGCCCGTGCGCAACGCCATCGAACGCCTGATCGCGGACGGCCTGGTCACGCGCGAAGGGCGGCGCGGCGCGGTCGTGCTGGGCTGGCAGGACCGCGACATCGACGAAGCCTTCGAACTGCGCATGCTGCTCGAGCCCTACTCGGCCAAGGCCGCGGCCGAACGCGCCACGCCGGAACAGATACTGGAGCTGGAACGCATCAACCAGTGCATGCTGGACGCGGTCAATTCCGACGCCCCCGATCACGTCGCGCAGGTGCAGCACTACAACAACCTGTTCCACCACACGCTGCTCGAAGCCGCCCAATCGGCCCGGGTGCGCACCATGGTCGAAAACCTGCTGGACATGCCCATCATCATCGGGTCGTTCTACTTCTACGGCCGGGAAGACATGCTGCGCAGCGTGGAACACCACCGCCAGATCATCGCCGCCTTGCGCGCCCGCGATCCCGAATGCGCGCAGATCGCCATGCGCTTCCACCTGGCCGCCACCCATCTGCTTTTCCGCACGCACCGCAAGGATAAGAAGTCGGGCGGGTAATCCCCTACTCCCTGTTCCATCCGGCGCCTGCACACGGCGCGCATCCCTATCACAGAATTCGTGATTCCGTATTGGACGCGATCAAGCCGCGGCCCCAGACTTTGCGCATCCCCCATGCCAATCGGAGACCGCGCACATGCAGCGTTATGGCTTGTTCATCAATGGCCGGAGCGTTCCGCCCGTACAGGGACGCTTGATCGCCGCCCACAACCCGTACACCGGAGACGCCTGGGCCGAAATCCCCGACGCCTGCGCAGAGGACGTGGACCTTGCCGTCCAGGCGGCCGAGCAGGCGTTTGAACAGACCTGGCGCCACACGTCCGGCATCAAGCGCGCCCAGTGCCTGCTGCGCCTGGCGGACCTGATCGAGCAAAACGCCGACCGGATGGCCCGTATCGAATCCACCGACAACGGCAAGATCATCCGCGAGACCCGCCCGCAGATGGTGTGGGTGGGACGCCAGCTGCGCTACTACGCCGGCTATGCCGACAAGCTGTACGGCCAGCAGATCCCGCTGGACCAGCCCGATACGCTGGATTACCTGAGCCTGGAACCCTACGGCGTGGTGGCCCTGATCACGGCCTGGAATTCGCCCCTGGCGCTGCTGGCCAACAAGCTGGCGCCCGCGCTGGCGGCGGGCAATTGCGTGGTGGTCAAGCCCAGCGAACACGCGTCCGCGTCCACACTGGAATTCGCCAGCCTGGTTCAGGCGGCGGGCTTTCCGGACGGCGTGTTCAATGTGGTCACGGGCGGCGCCGACACCGGCCGCGCGCTGGTCGAGCATCCCGGCGTCGCGATGGTCAGCTTTACCGGCAGTCCCGGCGTGGGCGCCGAGATCGCGTCCATGGCCGGCCGCCGTCTGACGCCCGTGAAGCTGGAACTGGGCGGCAAGTCGCCCAACATCATCTTCGACGACGCGGACCTGGACAAGGCCGTGGTGGGCGCGCTGGCCGGGATCTTCGGCGCCACGGGCCAGACCTGCGTGGCCGGTTCGCGGCTGCTGGTGCAGCGCAGCGTGATGGATCGCGTGCTGGCGCCCCTGGTCGACAGGGCGCGCAAGATACGCATGGGCAATCCGCTGGACACGGCCACGGAAATGGGCACGGTGGCCAACAAGCCCCAGTTCGACCGCATCCTGGCCACCATCGACCGGGCGCAGGGCGCCGGGGCCACATTGGCCTGCGGCGGCAAGCGCGCCCAGGGCCCGGGCCTGGAACGCGGCTACTTCATCGAGCCGACCATTTTCGCGGGCGTCGACAACGACAGCGACCTGGCGCAGGAAGAGGTCTTCGGCCCGGTGCTGGCGGTCATCCCTTTCGATACCGAGGACGAAGCCATCCGCCTGGCCAACGGCACCCGGTACGGCCTGGCGGCCGGCCTCTGGACCCGGGATTTGAACCGCGCCATGCGCGTCTCGCGGGCGATGCGCGCGGGATCCGTGTGGGTGAACACCTACCGCGCCATCGCCGCCCAGGCCCCGTTCGGCGGTTTCAAGCAGTCGGGCATCGGCCGGGAACGCGGCGAGGCCGGGCTGCGCGAATACCTCACCACGCGCAACGTGATGATTGATTTTTCCGAAGCGGTCCGCGACCCCTTCGCCATCCGGACCTGAGCCGATCGAGCCAGGCCAATCTGCCAAAGGAAGAGACATGAACGCACGAAAAATGGCGCCTCCGCGCGGGCGGCGCAGCATCCTGCGCGCCGCCCTGGCGGCCGTCGCCGCCGCGGCCACCCTGCCCCTGGGATACGCCGCGCAGGCCGCGCCCGCCTGGCCGTCGCAGCCCATCCGCATGGTGGTGCCCTTCCCGCCCGGCGGCTCGGTGGACACCGTCGCCCGCACGCTGGGCCAGGCGCTGCAGGAAGCGCTGGGCCAGCCCGTCATCATCGAAAACAAGCCCGGCGCCAGCAGCGTGCTCGGCGCCCGCTACGTCAAGCAGGCGGAGCCCGACGGCTACACCCTGCTGCTCAATGCCTCGCTGCAGGTCGCCAATCCGCTGCTGCTGGACACCGTGACCTACGACGCGCTCAAGGACTTTGCGCCCATCACCGAGATCGGCGCGCAGCCCCAGCTTGTGCTGGTGCGCAAGGACAGCCCGTACCAGACCCTGAAGGACCTGGTGACAGGCGCCAAGGCGAAGCCCGGCGAACTGACCTGGGCCATCGCCGCCTATGGGGCCGCGGGCCACCTCGCCTGCGAACTGGTCAACGAGCAGGCCGGGGTGAAGATGGAGGTCATTCCCTATCGCGGCGGCGGCCCGGCGCTGGTCGACCTGATGGGCGGCCAGGTCACGGCGATGACCGAGCCCATGGCGTCGGCCTACCCCCACGTCAAGGACGGCAAGCTGCGCGCGCTGGCGGTCACCAGCAGCCAGCGCGTGGCGGCGATCCCCGACGTCCCCACCGTGGCCGAGGCCGGCTACGCCGGCTTCGACATGCCGAGCTGGTACGGGATCTGGGCGCCCGCCGGCACGCCGCAACCCGTGATCGACAAGGTCTACGCGGCCACGCGGGAAGCGCTGAAGAACCCGGCGGTCAAGGCGAAATTCGAGGCCCTGTCCTTCATCCCGGTGGGTTCCAGCCCGCAGGAGTTCGCCGCCTTCCAGGCCAACGAATACAAGACCTACGAAAAAGTCATCAAGGTCATCAAGTCGCGCGGCGCGAACGCCGCGCCGCGCACCTGAACATCAAGGAGACATCGAATGAAGAGCGAAGCGGATATCCTGGGTTTCATCGGCCTGGGCGTGATGGGCGGCCCCATGTGCGCCAACCTCCTGAAAAAGGCCGGCCGCAAGGTCGTCGCCTATGACACCGTGCCGGCCGCGGCGGACGAGGCCGCGGCGCAAGGCGCCGAACTCGCCCCCGGCGTGGCGCAGGTGGCCGAACAGGCAGACATCGTCTTCCTGTCGCTGCCCTCCATCGACCAGGTCGAATCGGTCTGCCAGGCCATCCTCGCGGCGCCCCGGCGGCCGTCCCTGATCGTCGACATGAGCACCAGCAATGTCACCCGGACGCGCGCCCTGGCCGACCGCCTCAAGGCCGAAGGCATCGCCTTCGTGGATGCGCCCGTCGCCCGCACCAAGCAGGCCGCGGTAGACGGCAAGCTGTTCATCAGCGTCGGCGGATCGGCGCAGGACTTCGAGCGGGTCGCGCCCTACCTGCACTGCATGGGCAGCGACGTGCTGCATTGCGGCGACGTGGGCAGCGGCCAGATCGTCAAGATCCTGAACAACTACGTCGTGTTCATGACCGTCAACGCGCTGTCCGAGGCCATCACGATCGGGCGCCAGGCCGGCATGGAGGCCGAAAAACTGCTGTCGCTGCTATCGCAGGGGTCGGCCGACAGCTTCGTGCTGCGCAACCACGGCATGAAGTCGCTGGCCAAGGACGACTTCCCGGAAAAGACCTTCCCCATGACCTACGCCATCAAGGACTGCTCGCTGGCCCTGGACCTGGCGAAGGAAGGCGGCTTCAGTCCGCGCATCGGCGCCTACACCCACGACATGATGTGCCGGGCGCGCGACGCGGGCTACGCGCAGAACTACCACCCCGCCGTCATCAAACTGATCGACGGACGGGTCAAGACCGATCTGCCCGAACGGGTCTGAGCCGCAACGTCAGGACCGCAGCATGAACCCCGATCCGGCCGCCGATCCGCCCGACGCCACCCGTACCCTGGCCGCCTTCGCCAGCGGCCTGCAATACGCGTCGATCCCGCAGGCGGTCGTCGACAGGATGAAGACCAGCCTGATCGACAGCATCGGCTGCTGCCTCTACGGCATCTCCTTGCCCTGGACGCGGCACGTGCTGGCGATGGCGCAGGAAGACGGCTGCCGCCCGGCGGCGGCCATCTTCGGCGCCGGCGAACGCACCAGTCCGGGCAACGCGGCGCTGGTCAACGCCACGGCCGGACACGCCTTCGAACTGGACGACATCCACAAGGAATCCATCGTCCACCCCGGCTCGCTGGCGCTTCCCGCCATCGCCGCGCTGGCCGGCCAGGCAGGCCAACGATCCGGCCGCGACTGGCTGGCGGCGCTGACCGCGGGCTACGAGGTCGGCACGCGCGTCGGCAACGCCGCCACCATGCAGCTGTTTTTTCGCGGCTTCCATCCGCAAGGAACGTCCGGCTGCTTCGTCGCGGCCGCCGCCGCGGCGCGCATGCTGGGCCTGGACGCGGACCAGACCCAGCACGCTTACGGCATCGCCGGCTCGCAGGCGGCGGGCCTGATGGCCGCGCAGGAAGGCGCCATGGTCAAGCGCCTGCACGCCGGTCGCGCCGCGCAAGGCGGCATCATGGCCGCCCTGCTCGCCCGGCGCGGCTTCACCGGTATCGCCAACGTGCTGGAAGCCGACTATGGCGGATATCTGAGCGCCTATTCGGGAGCCCCTGCGCCCGCCCGGCTGACCGATGGCCTGGGCAAGGACTGGGAAGCCGGCAAGGTCGGCTACAAGCCGTACGCCTCCGTGACCAGCATCCATGCCGCCCAGGACGCGCTGCGCACCCTCTGCCGCGAAGGCGCGCTGACGGCCGGCGACATCGCCCGCATCCGCGTCGGCGTCAGTTCCATGACGCACGTGCATTGCGCCTGGCCCTATCGCGCACAGGGCGTCACTGCGGCGCAGATGAATCTGTACTACGGCCTGGCGGCCATCGCGGTGGACGGGGAGGCCTTCGTCGCGCAATATCGCGAAGACCGCCTGAGCGATCCCCGGCTGCTTACGCTGATCGGCCGCATCGAGGCCCATGCCGATCCGGAAATCGACGCCATGGGCGCCGCGTTCCGGCATGCGGCGCGCGTGGAAGTCCTGACGCGCGGCGGCGCCGTCCTGCGGCGCGACATCCTGCACCGCCGCGGCAGCCCCGAGAACCCGCTAAGCCACGATGACGTGGTGGCCAAGTTCCATCTTGTCGCAGCCGAGGTCATTCCAGACGCGCGCGCCCGCGCCATCGTCCAGACGGTCGAGGACCTGGACAGCCTGCCCGACGCAACTTCTCTGCTTGCGCTGCTGGAGCCCCCGATCCGCAGGCCCTGACGGCTTGCGCTTCAGGCTACCGCCTCAGGCACCCGCCTCAGGCGTCCAACGCCATGCGCTTTGCCAGGTGGCCGACCACGCGCCGGGTCAGATCGCTGGCGTGCTTGTCGCTCCAGATCAGTTCCAGGCACACCTGCCCCGAGCTCTGCGGCAGCTCGCGAAAAACCACGCCCGCGAACCCCGTTGTCGCATAGGATGCCGGCGCGACGGACACGCCCAGGCCCAGGCGCACCATCTGGAAAATCGTGAGCGGGCTGCGCGCCGTGTGCCGGAAGTCCGGGCTGAATCCCGCCTCGTGGCAGCAGGCGACGATGGCGTCATAGATGGCCGGGCCGTGCTCGCGGCGCAGCGCGACCATCGGTTCTTCCGACAGCATGGACAGCTGGAAGCCTTCTGTCTGCGCCAGCGGGTGCCGGCTGGGCAACACCGCCACCAGCGGTTCGCGATAGATGAGCTGGCGCCGCACCTCGGCGCGTTCCGGCCGGGCGTGCACGATGCCCACGTCCAGCAGCCCCAGCGACACCGCCTTCACCTGCTCTGCCGACACCATGTCGACCAGCGACAGCGCCACGCCCGGGAATTCCGCGGCCACCAGGCGCTGCACATGCGACACCAGGTGAAACAGCGCGGACGTGGCGACGCCCATCCGCAACACGCCCGCATCATCGTTGCCGGCCCGCACCGCCGCGTTGACCGCCGTGCGCATCTGGTCCAGCAGGATGCGCGTCTCGCGCAGGAAGGCCTGGCCGGCCGGCGTAAGCTTGACCTCGCGGCGGGTGCGGTGCAGCAGTTGCACCCCCATCTCTTCTTCCAGCGACTTCACGTGCTGCGACAGGGGCGGCTGTGAAATGTTCAGCCTTTCGGCGGCCCGGCGGAAGCTGAGTTCCTCCGCGACAGTCACAAAGTACCGCAGTTGGCGCATGTCCATGGCATGACATCTTCTTGTTCGGGCTGGGAACGGACCGCCGCCAGCGGGCGGCAGGCAAGCATACTCCGCTGCGCCGCCCTTGCCCATCCTCCCTGTCGCGCTGCGCCTTCAGCCCAGCAGCTTGGTCAGCGCCCGGACCGGCGTCGACGGCTCCGCCGACAGGAAGGCGTCCAGGATCAGCGCGACCCGTACGTCGGGCAGCGTCAGGCCGGCGTTCGCCTTGAACTTTTCCACGATGTCGGCCTGGCCCAGCGCGCGCTCGCCGCTGCCCAGGTTGACCGGCACGTCCTCCTGCAGGCGCGTGCCGTCATGCAGCGTCACCGTCACCGCGCCCGAGAAATACCGCGGGAAAGCCGTGACTTCCTGCGCCCGGCACGTGGTGCGCCCGGCCAGCGACAGCAGCGCCAGTTCCTGCAGCGTGAAACGCCCCAGCGCCAGGCAGGCCGCCACGACGAACTGCACGCTGAACTTGGCGTCGTAGTCGCTGCGCGGCCGGGTCTTGATGTGGGCCGGGTCGGCGATGATGGGCAAGGTGGCTGCCGGCAGCTCGCATTCCACCGACCGGATGCGCCCCGCGTCCTTGATGCGGGCATGGATGCGCAGCGCCGCTTCCGCGCAGCCGTGGATGAAATGGCACACGGGATAGGGCTTGATGGAGGTTTCCATCAACGTCCACTCCGCCCCAAGCGCGTTGATGACCGAGTCCGCGTCCACCTGGTCAGCGCGCGCCTGCATGTGGGTCTCGTACAGACCGAACTGGCCCTCATAGGGCCGCCGCGGCCCGAAGAACCCGGCCTGCGCCATCTGGGCGGCCGTGATGCCGGCAAAGGCGCCCCAGCCGGGATGCAGGCGCTTGGTCCAGGCTCCGTCTTCCAGGAACACCTGCACCCCCGATGCCGTGCTGGCCGCGATGCCCTGCGCCGCCACCAGCTGGTCTTCGCTCAGCCCCAGCAGCTTGCCGGCCACCAGCGCCGAACTGAAGTGCGACACCACGCCCGTGGCGTGATACCCGCCCTGGTGAAAGCCGCCCTTGACGGACCGGCCAAGGCGTATGGCCGTCTCCATGCCGATCGCGTAGGCGGTCAACAGCTCTGCCCAGCTCAGGTCCAGGGTCTCGCCCAATGCCAGCGCCGCCGGCAGGCAGGCCACCGACGGATGCACGATGGCGCCCGGGTGCGTGTCGTCGAAATCCAGTCCGTGCATCAGGTAGCCGTTGGCCATGGCCGCGTCGCGAGCCTGCAGCGCCGCGCC
>ENA-OWLM01000450-OWLM01000450.1-metagenome-genome-assembly--contig:-NODE-450-length-16069-cov-3.711315_pt1 | contig 16069 bp, 11 predicted proteins | sample MGYA00245349_ERZ651102 | MGnify/ENA primary metagenome ERZ651102 (study PRJEB26857, sample SAMEA4031759) | metagenome | biome: human; feature: oral; material: saliva | place: Philippines | collected 2014... | reverse complement strand
AAGCCCTCGCCGCCGCCGAAGAACTGCAGCGCCTCACCCCCGACACGCCCGACGCGCTCAAACTGCTCGGCCTCGCCCACCAACTCCTCGGCCACCGCGCGCAAGCCCGCCGCTACCTCTCGCAGGCCGCCGCCAAGGGCGATGCCAATGCCGCCGAACTCCTGCGCAAAGTCAAGTGACCTTCGTCCGCCCCGCACCCGATTTCGCCCCGCGCCCATCGGATGTGGGGCGGTTTTTCGTGATAAAATCACAGATTTAACACCCCACTCCCCCCGATTTTCAGCATAAAAGCCTAATTTTGGCGCATCACGCTCCATCGTTTCAACTCCCACCCCGTATGAGAAAACTCTTCCCCACCCTCCTCCTCGCACTGCTCACCGCCCTCCTAGCGACCGCCTGCCAAAAAGACGAGCCCGCTCCCTGCCATTGCCCACAAGCAACAGACCTCCCTCGCCCTCACTACCCCGGCAATCCCTATCCCCTGCCCTATATCCCCGACGCGCCCACCGTGCCTCCCACGCCCTACAGCGTCGACTGTTATCTCGAACCCGACACCCTGGTCTATTCGAGTTACGACAGCAAAAGAGATGAATATGCCCTCTCTTTCGATGCCACCCCCAATTACACCGGCGGTCGCCGACTTTTCGCGCCCCGTCGCGGCACCTCGCGGCAAGACTCCCTCGTCTATGCCGAGCAAGCCCGCCTGCACGGCGAAGACGGCAGCCTGCGTGCCCACCCACTCCGCGTACAAACCCTGCTGATGAACGTCACCGCGCTGCGCGCGCTCCTCTATCGTGCCGACGGATCCCACACCGACATCTCCGACCGCTGCACCCTCACCTATACCTCCTTCGAGCCTTACATCAAATCAGGCTACTCCACTTTCTACGCCCGCTACACGCGCCGCTTCGACGAGATGGACGCCTACCAACTCCGCTGGATCGAACCCTACATCCTCATCACCTGCAAAATTCCGCCGCACGCTGCAGACGAAAGCCTCCTTCTCCTCGCCACGCTCGCCGACGGCCGCACGCTCCGTGGGCACTTTGATTCGGCTCCCACACGCATCCGCTATCGGCACTGATGCACCCGAAATACTCCCCCCTGCGAAAAGCCCGACCTCCCACACGGAAGTCGGGCTTTTTGCGCTCCTTTTCGCCCCGCCGCCTCAACCTTGCAACCCCTCTGCGCCCCACTTTACACTTTTGACGTGCAACATTTCGAAAAAAGCGAAAATCTTCGCCCGAATACCGACCTTTGCCTCATCAAAACACCCCCCCTATTCACCTGCTCCAACGCAGAAAGGTCTTCGCCACCGCCCATCGCGACCGAGCACCCTACGCCCCACAGCAAAACACAGTCAACCACTCATTCCTTAACCCCCAAAACCTTCACGCTATGATCTACAACGCTTTCGAAGCCCTCAAGGCCTTCTACCGCACCACCGTCGTTCCGTTGCACTTCGGCAAGCACCGCACCTTCAACCTCCACACCCTGCCGGCGCTCCTCCTCATCCCCTACCTGATCTGAGGCCACCGCAGCACAATCCAAGCCGAGCGCACACCGCCGCACACCCCCCTTCTCTACCTTGTTTGCCATAACGAAAAACACACCCGTGCGCGGCGACCGTTTCGACCACAAGTTCCGAAACCTCCTCGGCACCGAAAAGCCCGATTCTCCCAAGCGAATTGGGCTTTTTCGCACCCCGCGCCGCGCGAAATTCTAACCTTGCAACCCTTCCGCGCCCCACTTTATATTTTTGTCGTGCAACATTTCGAAAAAACAGAAAAATGCCAACCGAATACCGACCTTTGCCACATCAAACCCAACCACTTATCTCTAAAAAATTCCATCACTATGATTGACCTCTTCCAACACCTCGACGGCTTGTTCGCCTCGCTCTTCCACCTCGTGCTCACCGTCGGCAAACTCGGCCTGCTCGTTTTCATCGCCTTGCGCCTCTATCCCCACATTCGCAAGCACTTCGTCATCGGACACAAGCCCTCCGGCAACGTGCCCCACCGCCCCCAAGCGCACGGCGTCTACAATGCGCAGCAGGCCACGCAATATGCCAACAACGCGCAGCAACCTCCGCAAACGCCCGTGGACTTGAACCCCGAAAAGTTCTTCTCCGCGATCACACGCCTCTACCGCGCCACGATCATCCCCGTCCGCATCGGCGAACGCGTCATCAACGTCCACAGCCTCCTGCTCCTCTTCGTCCTCTCTATGATCTGGTGAGCGCACAGCACCCGGGTCCGCACGAACTTTCACTTTATTCATTCATAAATCCCCTCCTACAATGAACACCTCCACCTTTACCCCCGACGGCCACCTCTGTTCACAAGCCGAAACCGCCCCGCAAAGCGATCCCTTCGACGGCTTTCTCGAGAGTTTTTGGAATTTCGCCTGAACGGGCGCACAAATTCCGTCCGGCCTGCCCCAACTTGCCCCTGGAACCGCGCATCCCAACCTTGTAAACCTCCCAACTGAAAACACACCCCGCGGCCAAAAAACACCGACATCACAAAACCTTACCCAACGCCACGCATCCTAACCTTGAACCACCCCAGCTGAAAACACACTCCGCGGCCAAAAAACACCGACATCACAAAACCTTACCCAACGCCGCGCATCCTAACCTTGAACCACCGCCACAAGGAAAACACACCCTCTCACGATGCCCCTCCACGCAGGCAAGCCCTTGCCCCCCTCGCGCCCCCTGAGCGCGAGGGACGTGCAAGTCCCGATCAACCCCTCATTTTGCGCACCGCTGTGGTCGTCCCACCGGCGTTCGCCCTGCCCACAACGGCAGTTCCCAACCTCGAAAAACACCGCCGGTACACCCGCCCTTCGGTGCGCAATTCCTCAACTTTCATTTCAAACGTCCCAACTTTCGACGAAAAGTTGGGACGTTTTTTTCATTTGCCCCCCATTTTTTTTTAGAATATCTTTTGCATATCCGATGAAAACACTAACTTTGAAGCGTAAATAAAAAGTCGGCTTTGCAAAACCAATCGTCACGGCGTCTATTTCAGCACATTCGCGTTTCGAAACCGTAAATTGTTCACAACGCCGTTCGCCGCTTCCGGTCGAAATCACCCACCGGCCGACCCACCCATTCACCCATTCGCCCCAACCCTCTGCCTATGTCCTTCCTTCGTTTCGACAAAACGCAAATGACCAACCTGCAAGAATCCCTGATGAAGGAATTCCTGCTCACCAACAAGTCGGGCGCCTACTGCTCGTCCACACTCACGGGGTGCAACATCCGCAAATACCACGGCCTCTTTGTCGTGCCCGTGCCCGCCATCGACGACGAAAACCACGTGCTCCTCTCCTCGCTCGACGAAACCGTCGTGCAACACGGCGCGGAGTTCAACCTCGGCCTGCATAAATACGTAGGCGAGAACTACAGCCCGCGCGGCCACAAATACATCCAGAGCTTCGAGTGGGACAAAGTGCCGACTTGGATCTACCGCATCGGCGGTGTGGTGCTGAAGAAGGAGATCATCTTCCGCAACGAGCGCGATCGGCTCTTCGTTCGCTACACGCTGCTCGAAGCCCACTCGCCCACCACGCTGCGCCTGCGCCCCTTTTTGGCCTTCCGCTCCGTGCGCCGCTGGACACACGAGAACGGCATGGCACGCACCGACTACCGCGAGGTCGAAAACGGCGTGGCCTTCAATCTCTATGACGGCTATCCCGACCTCGTCATGCAGCTCGACAGCGACCGCGCCACCTATCACCACACCCCCGACTGGTATCGCGGCCTCGACTATCCCAAAGAGCGCGAACGCGGCTACGACGAACCGGAAGACCTCCTCGTGCCGGGCTATTTCGAGATGCCCATCGCCTGCGGCGAGAGCATTGTGTTCACCGCCTCGCTCGATTCGCGCGACCCCGCCACGCTCAAGCCCCTCATCGAGGGCGAAATTGCCGCCCACGACTCGCGCGACACCTTCTACCACTGCTTGGTGAACGCCGCCCACCAATTCCGCCAGCAACTCGGCGGCGAAGAATACATCATCGCCGGCTATCCGTGGTTCAAGCCCCGCGCCCGCGACACCTTCATCGCCATGCCCGGCCTGACCTTGGCCATCGGCGAGACGGAGCAGTTCGAGAAATACATGGACACCGCCGCCCGCGCGCTCGACGACTTCATGGCCGGCCGCCCGGTGAGCGTGCAAATCTACGAAACCGAACAGCCCGACACGCTGCTCTGGGCCATGTGGTGCCTGCAACAGTACGCCAAATACGTCGGTCGTGAGCGTTGTCGCGAACGCTACGGCACCCTCATCGACCGCATCATGTCGTTCATCTTCGAAGGCCACCACCCCAACCTCTTTGGCCACACCAACGGCCTGGTCTATGCCAACGGTCGCGACCGCGCCGTCACGTGGATGAACTCCACCGCGTGGGGTCGCCCCATCATCCCGCGCTCGGGCTACATCGTCGAGTTCAACGCGCTCTATTATAATGCCAAGAAGTTCTACCAACAGCTGCTGGTCGACGACGGCCGCCCCGAACGCCTCATCACCGCCGAACGCATCGAGGCCGAGTGCCGGCAGTTTGAGGAGAGCTTCCGCGCCACCTTTGTCAACCACTGCGGCTATCTCTTCGACTACGTCGACGGCGGCAACGCCGATTGGAGCGTTCGCCCCAACCAACTGCTGGCCATCGCCCTCGACTTCTCACCCCTCACGCTCCGCGAGCGCAAAGCCGTGCTCGACATCTGCACCCGCGAACTCAAAACGCCCAAGGGCATCCGCTCCCTCTCGCCCAAAAGCCAAGGTTACACGCCCTATTATGTGGGACGTCAGGAAGATCGCGACCGCGCCTACCACCAAGGCACCGCCTGGCCGTGGCTCACGGGCTTCTATCTCGAGGCCTATCTGCGCGTCTACCGCATGAGCGGCGTGAACTACATCGAGCGCCAGCTCATCGGCTTCGAAGAAGAACTCTTCTACCACTGCGTCGGCACGATTCCCGAACTCTTCGACGGCAATCCCCCCTTCTCCGGCCGCGGCGCCATCTCCTTCGCCATGAACGTGAGCAGCATTCTCCGCGCTTTCCGCCAACTCGAGAAGCACCGCCTCGAAGAAGAAGCCGCCGAACGCGACTGATCCCATCTCCCCTCCCACCCCTATACCTATATACTCCCCATGAAAGTACTCATGTTTGGCTGGGAATTTCCCCCCCACATCCTCGGCGGCCTCGGCACTGCGTCCTATGGCATGACAGCCGGCCTGGCCGCGCAACCCGACATGGACATCACCTTCTGCATCCCCAAGCCTTGGGGCGATGAGGACAAGAGTTTCATGAACATCATCGGTCTGAGCCAAACCCCCATCGTGTGGCGCGACGTGGACTACGACTATGTGCGCGAACGCCTCGGCGACCGCATGACTCCCGAACAATACTACGCCCTGCGCGACCACATCTACGCCGATTTCTCCTACCGACTCACCGACGACCTCGGCTGTATCGAATTTTCGGGGCGCTATCCCGACAACTTGCAGGAAGAGATCAACAACTACTCCATCGTGGCCGGCGTCATCGCCCGCCAACAGGACTACGATATCATCCACGCTCACGACTGGCTCACCTATCCCGCGGGCATACATGCCAAGCAAGTGAGCGGAAAGCCCCTCGTGGTGCACGTCCACGCCACGGATTTCGACCGCTCGCGCGGCAACGTCAATCCCACCGTCTACGCCATTGAGCGCGACGGCATGGACCATGCCGACTGCATCATGTGCGTTTCGGAACTCACGCGCCGCACCGTCATCGACCACTACGGGCAAGATCCGGCGAAAGTCATCGCCATGCACAACGCCGTCTACCCCCTTCCCGACGACATCCGCGAGATCGTGGCGCAACGTCGCCCCGCTTCCGAGCGAAAGGAGAAGGTGGTCACCTTCCTCGGCCGCATCACCATGCAGAAAGGCCCCGAGTATTTCGTCGAAGCCGCCGCCCTCGTGCTCAAACGCACCCGCAACATCCGTTTCTGCTTCGCCGGTTCGGGCGATATGATGGAGGCGATGATCGAACTCGCCGCGCGTCGCGGCATCGCCGACCGCTTCCACTTCCCCGGTTTCATGAAAGGCCGCGAAGTCTACGAGACCTTCCGCGACTCCGACGTCTACGTCATGCCCTCCGTGTCCGAACCCTTCGGCATTTCGCCCCTCGAAGCCATGCAATGCGGCGTGCCTTCCATCATTTCCCACCAGAGCGGTTGTGCCGAAATCCTCGACAAGTGCATCAAAACCGACTATTGGGACATCGAAGCCATGGCCGACGCGATGTATTCGCTCTGCGTCAACGACAGCCTCCACGAGTATCTCCGCGTCGAAGGGCTGAAAGAAGTCGACGCCATCACGTGGGAGAAAGTCGGCCTGCGCATTCGCGAATGCTACGACCGCCTCCTCGGCCGATAAGTCGCGACGACCGCAACACCCCTCCCGTCGGTCGCGCCGACTACCGCCTTTTCGCGCAAAATAAGCCCCCGCTTTCCGCCCGAAACGGCCACCCGCCGCGCCGACATTCCCACTTCGCCCCCTCTCGAGTCCAACTCCCCACCCAAACACCCGGCTCTTATGAAATCCATCTGCCTCTATTTCGAAATACACCAAAACATCCACCTCAAGCGCTACCGTTTCTTCGACATCGGCACCGACCATTACTACTACGATGACTACGAAAACGAGCGCTCCATCACCGAAACCGCCGAGAACAGCTACATCCCCGCGCTCCGCGCCCTCATCGAGATGGCCGAACGCTACGGCAGCTACTTCAAATGCGCCTTCTCCCTCTCCGGAACAGCCATCGAACTCCTCGAACAGTACTCCCCCGAAGTGCTCGAGCTCCTCGATCAGCTCAATCGCACGGGCTGTGTCGAATTTCTCGCCGAGCCCTACTCCCACGGCTTCTCTTCCATCAAGTCGCCCGAGTGCTTCAAGGACGAAGTGCGCCGTCTCTCGCGCAAAATTAAGAGCCTTTTCGGTGTCGAGCCCCGCGTGCTGCGCAACTCCTGCCTGATGTATTCCGACGAAATCGGCGCCCTCGTGGCCGAAATGGGCTTCAAAGGCATGCTCGCCGAGGGCGCGAAACAAACCCTCGGTTGGAAAAGCCCGCACTACCTCTACCACTGCGCCCTCGATCCGCGCTTGAAACTCCTGCTCCGCGACCCCGGTCTGTCGGAAGACATCAGCTATCGCTTCAACGACCGCTCGTGGAACGAATACCCCCTCTATGCCGAGACCTACGCCCGCTGGATCGCCGAACAACCTGCCGACCAACCCGTCGTTTGCCTCTTCATGGAACTCTGTGCCCTCGGCATGTTCCAACCCCTTTCGAGCAATATCCTCGACTTCTTCAAGGCACTGCCCGAACAGTTGCGCAATCACGGCATCACCTTCGCCACCCCCTCCGAACTCTGCGACAGTTTGGAGAGCGTAGGTCCGCTGCCCGTGGAATATCCCACCACGTGGGTCGACGAAGAGCGCGACCTCTCGCCCTGGTTGGGCAACATCATGCAGCAGGAAGCTCTCGACAAACTCTACTCCGTGGCCGACCGCGTGCGCATCGGCGGCGACAAGCGCCTGCGCCAAGACTGGGACTATCTCCAAGCCTCCAACAACCTGCGCTTCATCTCCACGAAAGCCAACAGCTACGGCGGCTATCGCGGCATCTACGCCTCGCCCTACGACGCGTTCACCAACTACATGAACATCCTCGGCGACTTCATCACGCGCGTCAACGACCTCTATCCCCTCGAAATCGACAACGACGAGCTCAATGCCCTCCTCACCACGATCAAAAACCAGGGCGACGAACTCGCCGTGAAGGACAAAGAGATCGACAAGCTCAAGAACCTCATCGGTCGCCTCGAGAAAGAAGCCCTCGCTCGCGAAGAAGCCGCGGGCGCACCCGCCACTTCAACCGAAAAAGCCACATCCGCTGCCGAAGCGCCCACCACCACGAGCGCAAAGGCCGTAGCCGCGCCCGAAAAAGCGACTCCCGCCGCCCCCCACTCCAAGAAAAAGGGCGGTAAGCGCGGCGGCAAAGGCTAAAAACCTGCGCCCTCCGTGCCGACGCATGCCCACTACAAAGCCCCCACCGCCGACCATTGGGTCGCCGGTGGGGGCTTTTCGTTGGATGATGCGCAGAGGGAAATCCCCTTCGCGCGGCAATACACATTATTATATAGGGCAGTCCGAACGCTCAGCGCGCCCCTTCGTCCGTCAACTCCCGGAGGGCGTGGCCTTCGTAGACGCCCGTCAGTTCGTCGGCCGCCATTCGGCGCAAGGCCTGCGCCAGCGCCGTCGTGGGCATCGGCCGTGGCGCAAAGGAAAAATTTCACATCGTCGGGGGAAAGTGCGCAGAAATGCGCGCGAGTTCACTTTTTTTTACTTTTGATTACTTTCATACTAAAGAAAACGCGCTATATTTGCAACGAAAACCCATTTTATCATCTCTGTGTAGCAAAACATCGGGATCTATCGTCCGCGCGATGCGTTCGCCACACAGCCTACAAACTTCCCCCACCTCGCCCGCCTATGATCCTTCATTCCGCCACGCGATTGCTCGGTGCAGCCTTTTTGGCCCTCGGCCTGAGCACCCCCGCCGCCACCCTGGCGCAGCAAGTCATCTTCCCGCAAGAACAACAAGCCGGCACGGCGCGTTTGGCACGCACAGCCGACCACTATGTGCTGAGCAACGACCTGCTCACCGCCACCTTCGTCGCCTCCGACGGCACCCTCCGCTTCGGCGGTTGCCCGCAGCTCAACTTGAACGCCGGCACCGAACTCTTTGAAATCCGCACCGGCAACGGCGCGACGGTGGTACGCGCCTCGGAAATGCAACTGGAGGGCGTGCGCGAGATCAACTACGCGGCCAATCCCTCGGCCACGAAGGGGGCGGAGAAACTCCCCGGCCGTGCCCTCGAAGCCACCTTCAAGCACGGCAACCTCACGGTGCTTTGGCGCGCGGTGCTGCGCGACGGCAGTCACTACCTGCGCACGGAAATGAAACTCACGGCCTCGAACGACACGAAGCTCTTTGCCGTCGTGCCCATGCTCTATGAGGTGGACGTGCACGCCGCCGGCAGTGCGCCGCGCAAGGTGGGCAACACCCGCGGTGCAGTGCTGCTGAGCGACAAGATCTTCGCCGGTCTCGAAACGCCCATGGGGCTCAACACCGTGGGCGCGGGCGAAAGCGACGAACGCCCCTTCACCCACGACGCGTGGACGACCGACGATTTCGCCATCGCCCCCGCCGGCACGGTGCCGGCCGGCATCACCACCCTGGGTTATGCGGCCGACAAGGTGGCCGTGGCGCAGGGTTACGTCACCTTCAAGCAGGCTGGCACGCAAACCCTCACCTTCACCTACAAAGGCGGCCCCCACAAACTCAACCTCGTGGGCGTCGACGCCGTCGACCTCGACGGCAACGTGGTAGCCTCGGACTATCACTACGGCACCATGGGCAACGCCCACAGCCGCAACGTCTACACGCTCAACGTGCCCGCGGTGGGTGTCTACCGCCTGCGCTATTTTGTGGACACGGCACCCGAAACCATCGACTCTCGCGGCGAGATCGCCTTCTCCGGCCGCGTGGGTCGGCCCGTCATCGTGCGCGATCTCGCTCCCGGCAGCGCACCCCGTCTCGACAGCCACGCCACACCGACAGCGCCCTCGCGCCCCCGTGCCGTGCGCGCCCTGAGCGCCGCACAAATCGGTGCCGACGAGGTGCTCACCGACGCGTGGACGGCGGCCGAATGGACACAGGCCGCTCGCGTACCCTCGCGCATCAACGAGGTGGGCTACTACGCACCGAATGTGAAATCCATCAGCCGTTCGCTCCGCTTCACCTCGACCGGCACGCTCGCCGTGCAGTTCAACTACCGCACGGGCAACACGCGGCTGAACCTTTGCGGCTTGGAACTCGTGGACGCCACGGGCAACGTGGTGGCCTCCGACTATCACAAGGGCTACACGGGCAATGCGGCCGAAGGCAACGTCTATCGCTTCAATGTGCCCTACGGCGGCGAATTTACCCTCGTCTACTACGCGCAAGACAAGGACGAAGCCATCAACTCGTCGGGCAACATCCGCCTCGCCCTCACGCAGAGCGACACGCTCCACCTGGCTTCGCAAGCCACCACGCAGCTGCGCGGCACATGGAGCCGCAACACCACGCTCCGCGCCGGCGACGATTGGAAAGTGGGCGCCGTGGTGGGTCTCGTGGCTCCCGGCCAAGCGCGCCGCTCCTTCCTCGCCTACAGCGAACGCGAGCGCGCCGTGCCCTGGCGCGCCATGCCGGCCTACATCTCTTGGTACGAACTCAACATCGACCGCAACAACGACCCGAACTATACGGGCAACATGCACGATTGGCAGTGCGAAGAGGTGGTGCGCCAGTGGAAAAAGAATCTTTTCGAGCCCTATCGCACGGCGGTCAACTCCTTTGTGTGGGACGACGGCTGGGATCACTACGGCGATTGGACGTTCTCGCCCAACTTCCCCGACGGCTTCCGCAAAGCCGACGCCTTGGCCCGCGAAATGGGCTCGGGCATCGGCGCCTGGCTCGGCCCGGTGGGCGGCTATGGGCAGAGCGGCAACTATCGTCGTGCCTTCTGGAACGGCAAGGGCGGCATGCAGCTCTCCAACCCCAAGTATTACGAAACCTTCACGCGCGCCATCACCGACCTGTGCAACAACCGCGGCTATGACTTCCGCTTCTTCAAGTTCGACGGCATCAGTGCGCAATTCTCGGCCGTGGGTCCCGACGCGGGCACCGTGGGCGAGGAGAACGCCGAGGGCATCATCCGCGCCGAACGCATGGTGCGCGAAACCATCAAGCCCGACATCTTCTTCAACACCACCGTCGGCACGTGGGCTTCGCCCTTCTGGTTCCAATACACCGACGCCGTGTGGCGCCAAGAGGGCGACTACGGCGAAGCGGGCAACCAAGGCAGCGACCGCGAGCGGTGGATCACCTATCGCGACGCGCTGGTGCACAAAAACTTCGTGAAGAACTCGCCGCTGTGTCCCATCAACACGCTGATGACCCACGGTTTCATCCTCTCCTCGCACGGACAGGTGTCGAAAAACATGGACTACGACGGCATCGTGCGCGAATTGCGCTGCGCCTTCGCCTGCGGTTCGGGCATGGTGGAGCTCTACAACGACTACGCCCTGACCAATTCGATCCGCGGCGGCCGCCTGTGGGGCGATCTGGCGGAGGCCATCCGCTGGCAAAAGAACAATGCCGACGTACTGCCCGATGCGCACTGGGTGGGCGGTAACCCCTGGACGGGATCGCGCGCCGAAGTGTACGGTTGGGCGTCGTGGAACGGCCAAAAGGCCACCCTCGCGCTCCGCAACCCCTCGGCTTCGGCTGCCACCTTCCGCACCACGCTGCGCCAGGCCCTCGAAATCCCCGACTATGTGCACGGTAGCCTCATCCTCTCGAAGGCTTTCGGCCGACAAGACGCGCTCACGGGCTTGAACGAGGACACGCCCATCGACATCGACACGCCGCTCACGCTGTCGTTCCCGGCTTCGAGCGTCTATGTCTTCAACGGTCGCGAAAGTTCCGTACCCGCGGTGGCCGTGACGGGCATCACGCTCACGGGCCCCGAGGTGAATGTGGCGCCGGGTCGCGAGAAAGCTCTCGTTTGGGACATTGCGCCCGTCAATGCCACCCACACCGCCGTGCAATGGGCGGTGGCCGACCCCTCGATCGCCACGGTGGACAACGGCGTGGTGCGCGGTGTGAAAGACGGTGAGACCACGGTGACCGTAACGGCCGAAGGCGGACACACCGCCACGGTGCGTGTGAAGGTAAGCACCCCGCCTTATGCGATTTCGTTCGATGCCGACGCGACGCAAAGCGGCGAGCGCACCGTACGCAAGGTGACGATCACCGATCCCGCCCAACAGACACCCACAGTGCTCTCGCTCGGCGAACACCCGAAGGCCTACACCGACCTCACCGACCGCCCCGTCAAGGTGGGAGCCGGCTCGGCGGTGACGATTGCGCCCGAGTGGAAAGGCAACTGGATGCACGCTTACGTGTATATCGACCTGAACAACGACGGCAAGTTCGACGCTTCGAGCCCCAACTCGCCCGAAGTGGTGGCCTTCACCTACTACAAAGGCCAGGCGAAGGGCGAAAACGGCCTCACCACGCAGGGCAACAAAAACCCGGGCATGACGATTCCGGCCTTTGCCCTGCCCACGACCTACGGCACCTACCGCCTTCGCCTGAAAATCGACTGGGACAACCTCGATCCTGCGGGCAGCACGGCAGCGGGCAACGAGATTTTGAAGAACCGCGGTTCGATCACGGATATTCTCCTCAATGTGGTCGACCCCACGGCGGTCAATGCGCCCACACTTGCCCCCTCCGCCACGGCACCGGCCTACGATCTGACGGGTCGCCGCGTGTCGACCGCCGCTCCCCACGGCATCGTCATCACGGGCGGCAAGAAACAAATGCGCTGATCGGGCTTTGCACACGCATCGCCTCACCTCTCTTTACGCTCTCCCCACGCACCGCGCCGGGGAGAGCGCTTTTTTGTACGACCGCGCGCCTTGTCCTCACGAAAATTCCCTATATTTGTAGCCGTTTAGGGCGCACGACCGCCAAAGTCGCCGTGCTCCCCCGTCTTCACTCCTCGTTTTTCCACCATGATCGCCCTCCCCCTCCTCAGTTTAGCCCTCTTCGCTCCCACGGCCGCGCCGGCCGGTGCCACCGCCGTGGACAGTGCCGCCGTCTATGCCGACACGCTGCCCGATGCGTGGGCGCCGTACGAATGGGTCACCGCCGATGCCGTGCCGCCCGCCCTCGTTCCGGCCGCCGACGGCAACTCCGCTGTGCACCTCCTCACGCGCACGCTCACTTTCACGCTCGGCGGTACGCTCGGCGTGCACTTCCCCGCCGGCGCGCCCACCGCGGCCTTCACCCTCGGCGGCCTCGAACTGCGCAATGACCACGACAGCCTCGTTTCGGCCGTCTATCCCGCCACCGCTGCCACTCCTGCCGATGCCTACGCGCTGCGCGTGCCGACAGCCGGCGCCTACACGCTGATGGTCTATGCCCGTGCGGCGAACGGTGCCCCCTCTTCTGCGCCGACAGCCGTGCGCTTCACGCTCACTGCGCCCTTGCCCGACGCAGTCGCCGCCGCGCCGCGCACCGCTCCCCACTCGCGTGCCAACACGACCTACGACCTGAGCGGCCGCCGCGTCTCGACCGCCGCCCCCCGCGGCCTTGTCATCCGCGGCGGACAGAAAGTGATGCGCTAAGGTGCATTTTTCGGCCGATAACCCCATACATTTTGTCGCCCCCTTCCGCCCCACGCAGGCAGAAGGGGGCTTTTTTCTGCCGTTTTGTCAGCCTTGCGACATTGGCACACGGCTTGCAAAAAAGAAAGCGTACGGCGCAAGGCCAACGCCTCCTCAAGAGCGTGAGCCACCGAACGCAGCGCGGCAACACAAGTCCGCACGGCACGCCGCACACTCCATCATTATATATAGCAACAAAAATAAAAAAGCAACATACCACTATGGGAAAGATTATTGGAATTGACCTCGGAACCACGAACTCGTGCGTATCTGTATTTGAAGGTAACGAACCTGTTGTCATCGCCAACAGCGAAGGCAAGCGCACCACGCCTTCGGTGGTGGCCTTCGTCGAAGGCGGCGAACGCAAGGTGGGCGATCCCGCCAAGCGCCAAGCCATCACAAACCCCACTCGCACGATCTATTCGATCAAGCGCTTCATGGGTGAGAGCTTCGCTCAGGTGCAGAAGGAAGTGAGCCGCATGCCCTACAGCGTAGTGGACGAGGGCGGACAGCCCCGCGTGGCCGTGGACGGCCGCAACTACACGCCGCAGGAAATTTCGGCCATGATTCTTCAGAAAATGAAGAAGACGGCCGAAGACTACCTCGGTCAGGAAGTAACGGAGGCCGTGATCACTGTGCCCGCATACTTCAACGACGCTCAACGTCAGGCAACGAAAGAAGCAGGAGAGATCGCCGGCCTGAAAGTTCGCCGTATTGTGAACGAGCCTACGGCAGCTTCTCTGGCCTACGGTCTGGACAAGTCCAATAAGGATATGAAGATCGCTGTCTTCGACTTGGGTGGCGGTACCTTCGATATCTCTATCTTGGAATTGGGCGACGGCGTTTTCGAAGTGAAATCGACCAACGGTGATACGCACCTCGGAGGAGACGACTTCGACCACGTGATCATCGACTGGCTGGCAGAAGAGTTCAAGTCTCAGGAAGGTGTGGATCTTCGCCAGGATCCTATGGCTATGCAGCGTCTGAAAGAAGCTGCCGAAAAAGCCAAGATAGAGCTCTCCAGCACTTCATCTACGGAGATCAACCTCCCCTATATCATGCCGGTGAACGGCATCCCCAAGCACTTGGTGATGACGCTTACAAGGGCTAAGTTCGAGCAGTTGGCCGATCGTCTGATTCAGGCATGTGTGGCTCCCTGCGAAACGGCCTTGAAAGATGCCGGTATGTCGCGTGGCGATATCGATGAAGTGATTCTCGTAGGTGGTTCCACACGTATTCCTGCTATTCAGGAGATTGTGGAGAAGATCTTCGGTAAGGCTCCGTCCAAGGGTGTGAATCCCGACGAAGTGGTAGCTGTGGGTGCCGCTATTCAAGGCGGTGTTCTGACCGGTGAGGTAAAGGATGTCTTGTTGTTGGACGTTACCCCCTTGTCGCTCGGTATCGAGACTATGGGAGGCGTGATGACTCGCTTGATCGATGCCAATACCACCATCCCGACGAAGAAGAGCGAAATCTTTACCACAGCAGTGGACAATCAACCTTCGGTAGAGATTCATGTACTTCAGGGTGAGCGTTCTTTGGCTAAGGACAATAAGAGCATCGGCCGTTTCAACTTGGACGGTATTGCTCCGGCGCCCCGTCAGACACCGCAGATCGAAGTAACGTTTGACATCGATGCCAACGGTATCCTGAATGTAACGGCTCATGACAAAGCTACCGGCAAGAAGCAGAATATCCGCATCGAAGCCTCCAGCGGTTTGTCCGATGATGAGATCAAGCGCATGAAGGAAGAGGCGCAGGCCAATGCCGAAGCAGATAAGAAAGAGAAAGAACGTATCGACAAGATCAATCAGGCCGACAGCATGATTTTCCAGACGGAAAAGCAGTTGAAGGAGTTGGGAGACAAATTCCCGGCCGACAAGAAGGCTCCGATCGATACCGCTCTCGACAAACTGAAAGAAGCACACAAAGCACAGGATGTAGCTGCTATCGATACTGCCATGGCCGAACTGCAAGCCGCTCTTTCCGCAGCGGGCGAAGAGCTTTATAAGAATGCCGGAGCAGCCCAAGGTGGCGCACAACCCGGTCCGGACTTCGGCGGTGCTCAAGGTCCCTCTGCCGGCGATCAGCCCTCTGACGACAAGAACGTCACAGACGTAGACTTCGAGGAAGTGAAGTAAATTCGCTTACTAAACAAATAGTAAATAGCAGTAAGATAACAACTTACTGCTATTTTTATTTTTGACAGTTTCTCTTATTTCTTCGTTTTCTATTGATTTTAGTGGTATATATGTACCATATTTGTGCCGCGACTTATTAATGTATAAGGTGCGACTTAAATAAAAATAGAACTTGATTATCAGATAGATAAGAAAAGCGTATGCCAGCTGCAAAATTTCAGATTGAGCGAAAGTGCGAATTGTGTGGTAAGACCTTTCTTGCAAAGACAATCACATCGAGGTATTGTTCTATACAATGCTCAAGGTCTGCGTATTCACAAAAGAAGCGAGAGGAAAAGTTGGAAGAGCTCCGACGAGAGAGGGCCGCAAAGGTTCCCAAGGATCAACCCTACCTTTCTATCTCCGATGCTATTGCTCTATATGACGTTTGCAGAGATACGCTATACCGCCTCATCAGAAATAAGGCCCTCCGAAGTTATAACTTGGGAAAAAGGATGACTCGCATCTGTAGAGAGGATTTAACGTCAGTTCGACGTAAGAAAAAGCCAATGAATTTGTTTTCTGATTAGGGTTAAA
>ENA-OWLM01000449-OWLM01000449.1-metagenome-genome-assembly--contig:-NODE-449-length-16084-cov-4.772163_pt1 | contig 16084 bp, 17 predicted proteins | sample MGYA00245349_ERZ651102 | MGnify/ENA primary metagenome ERZ651102 (study PRJEB26857, sample SAMEA4031759) | metagenome | biome: human; feature: oral; material: saliva | place: Philippines | collected 2014... | reverse complement strand
CTGAAGTTGTGGAAGTTCGTCCGCAGGTATTGGACTGCGATGTAGTTCGATTCCAGAATAACAAAGAGAAATGGGTGGCATTCGTTGGACTCCTTGATGGCTATCCTTACGAAATATTTACAGGTTTGCAGGACGACGATGAAGGAATTGTATTGCCAAAGAGTGAGATCGGAATGTTGACGGAGAAATAAAGGTTATTCTCCGTCCGGCCACGCGTGCGCAGTGAGGTCACCACATCGCCTGCGTAATCTGTTTCATAGTCATAGTACGACTGAGTGACTTCAGAGCGTCGCAGCGAAACAGCGTAATTCACGCTGTTATAGACGTTACTCCAGGTCAGATTATACTGGCGGCTGGTCTTTTGTCCGCGCCAGTAATCGCGCCAGTACGCCGTCAGAGAAAGACGACCAAAACCCTCAGCCAGCGGTTGGTTGATATTGGCGCTAAACGCCTGCTTGCTGTTAATGGTTGATGTGCCGGTGCCGCCGTAATCCTGAATATTGGATTTCGCCAAAACATAATCGTTGAACGATGCGTAATCCTGCGTGCGATAATAATACGATGCCAGCGTCAGGTTGGTTTGCGTCGGGAAGGATTTACTCCATGAAAGCGCATATTTTTCCCCCCTGCGTCGGCTGTCTCCTGGCAGGTGATATTGCGATTGCTCAAGCGACGCCGATAACGAGCCCGCATAGGGAACAGAAAGCGCGCCGCCCAGCAGAAAAGAGAAATAGTCCGCGCTCCAGATACTCCCGGCGGTTGCCGTCACATAGTTATTCATACCGCGAGAGTAGCTGAACTGGGCAAATTGGCTGTGGTCATTGATACCACGCATATCCACTTCACCCGCGTTGAACTGATAGTCGCTGGTGCCCGGACGCAGCATGTCCGGAATAGAGGAAAAGGGCACAGCAAAGCGCTCAGTGCTCCCGCCATTGTTTTTCACTTCAACAGAGAGGTCTCCGCGCGAACCGGTTGGCATCAAATCGCGAATCGCAAAGGGGCCGGCAGGCACGGTAATCTGGTGGATGATGTGTCCATCCTGGTAAACACTCACTACGGCAGTGCTGGTGGCAATCCCGTTGATAACCGGCATATACACGCGTTCGCTGTCGGGTAGCATCTGACGGCTTTTATTCAGCGTCAGGCCACGAAAACGGATCGTGTCAAAATAATCGGACGTGGTGTAGGTCCGTCCGACGCGCATTAATGCGCCAATGGCGACAATAGGCCTTTCAAGGTAGCGTGTGGTATTAACCCAATACCCTTTACCGATGTTGCTGTAACGCATCCACGTGGAGTTATCGAGTAAATGCCAGCCAGAGAGATTCAGCCCGCTGTTCAGCGATAAATAGAGGTTATCGCTGTTGGTATACCCATCGCTCAGGCCATAAAAATTGTAATAGTTGAGGTTGTAGTTGGTATATACCCCATTAATTCCCTGGTCCCATTTCTGTGGGGAGACCCAGTTTTGTTTTTCGGTGACGACAAAGGCCTGCGGGACTTCTAAATCCAGACGCAGTTCACCGGGGGCCAGTTTACTTTTTCCGCCGTGAAGCAGGGTTGTGATGTCGATCTGGCCGTTTGATGTATCCGTAATGTACTCGTCGAGTTCCAGAATACCGAGCAAAGGAACATCGTCTTTCTGAACGAGTACCGTCCCTTTACCGTCATTGGCAATCGTCATGACAAATTTTCCCCGCCAGGCGTTGTTAACATACACGTCGAGATCGTACGCGCCGGGCGTCATGACCAGTTTCGTATTGCTCCAGTCCATATCTGCTGAATTACCGACCAGCAGGCTGCTATTAAATGTCTCTCCCGCCGCCCCAAAGGAACACAGGGCGAGGCTGACGGAGTGAACCAACAGACTTTTTCTAAACAGGGAGCTGTTCTTCATCAGAATTGAACCAGGCGTTAACCATATAAATAATCAGTGAAGGGTGCTAAATCTTTTGGCGCCGTAATCATCAAGCCAGGTAATACGGTACTGCGCACCGGGCTGAATGGTGTTGGAGACCAGTGCGCAACCGTAAGGCGGAATAAAGGCGGTATCGCTCAGCAAATTATCATTTCGATTCTGCTTTAATTTCCCACCCTGCCAGGTAACAACCTGTGGAATGGTTAAATAGTAAGGCGAGCTATTTTTAAGGCAGGTGTGGCCCCCGGAGGTGGAAATAGAAACCTTCTCAATCACGTTATTATCGAGTTCTTGTAGCGACGCAGGGCGATAAAACAGCTTAATACGATTGCGAATCGCCACCTGCAGATAGTTGTCGTTGCTGCCTTCTGGCGTAGGTGGGACGTCCAGCACGTTTAACCAGAATACGCTTTCCCTGTCAGAGGGCAGGGCGCGGGTATTTGTTGCAGTGATCTTCAGCGTTTGCCCACTGTGGCTATCCATTTTGACCACAGGCGGCATCACCGAAAACGGGACTTTTATGGTTTCCGGGGCCGCAGACGCGTTACCTTCATCCAGCCAGGACTGCACCAGATGGGTTTTGTCGCTTTCATTCACTAACTGCACTGAAACGAATTTTGCGTCGCCGGGATAAATCACGCGTGTCTGATTAATCACAACGCTGGCCAGCGCCGCGTGTGAAGAAAGTACGCTAAGGAGAAACAGGGTTAATTTTTTCATGGTCATTAAAAACCGGGGATTTCTCCCCGGCTGGGAGATTAATCGTAGCTAAAAGAGTAGGTTGCGTCGGTAACGACTTTACCGGTGGTAACAGCTGAACCGCCGAAGTTGTAGTAGTTCGCATGCATCGTCAGCGTAACGCCGTCGGTGCCGGAAACATCATCAGAGGTCAGGCCGGTATTGAACGCGGTGTCGAACGGAACGGCGGTGGTGCCATCCTTGGTCAGGGTAATGCCGACACCTTCAGCGCCGCTTTCGCTGTAGTTCTTCAGGTACTTACCGTCATCAGACAGGTTGCTGCTGGAGAAGGTAATTTTCAGCGTTTTGGTGGCGGTGTCGGCCGCGGTGCAGTTTTTCAGACTCATGGTGAAGTCTTTATTATTGGCGCTGACAACGCCGGTGCTGGTGCCCATATCGGTCAGTGAAATAGGTGCCAGGTTCACCGTAAAATCGGAACCATTATTGGTTGTCACATCACAGGTTGTATCGGAGACGGAACCATTGAAAGTGATTGTGCCACCCGCAACACCGGTGCTTTCAGCTGCCATTGCAGCGCCCGAAAACATGATAGCGGCCGCGATTACTGTTTTATTGAACATGCTCTTATATCCCGTTTTTCATAATCATTTTTGTGTCCCTGGCGATAGCGTGATGGGTTGCAGAACAACATGTCACGCCATGCCTTTTGGCTGGAATATAAAACCACCTTGAGTTATTTTGGTAAACGTAAATATCGGTTAAATCGTTTTTTTAAACTTAAATTGCCAGTTTTTAATGTGTGTATAGATTTATATTCTGATGTGGGATGTTGGTGGATGTGCAGGAAGAGAGGAATGGCTATTTAAAATTCTCTTCAAAATCGTCATTTGACGGGATTTGTGGGAATGTAAATGGGTGAATTAAACATATCATTAAACAATTCAATGTTTATTGTTAATGGAATTAACATTGGTGAAACATTTATTGTGGGCAGCGACAGGTCTATTTTCCTGAAATAAGCACCCGCGTCGCGGCCTTAACTGACGTAATAATGTGCTTAATTCATGCCGTATCCGTCCCGGAATATTTAAAAATAAACACCCTATCTTTTTACTGAAACGCTTTCGATTGTTATACCTGTCGGCAAATTCTTTATTCACAGGTTCGCAGATGAAAATCAACCTACTCCTCTGCACTGGCTTATTGGCCGCCTCCTGCGCCCACGCCAGTGCCCTCTATTTTTATGAAGCCGGCACCGAAGATACTGCACTTGCTGGCGCAGGGCAGGCAGCGCGCGCGCAGGATGCCTCCACAATAATGACCAACCCGGCGGGCATGACGCGATTACCCGACCATACGATCGCCGGTGGGCTACAGGTGATGGACGGATCCATCGACTACCAGCTGAATAACGATGCGCGGAGAAGCCCCGGCGATGTGATGAAAACCGTTCCCAATGCCAGCGCCTTTTATAGCCAGAAAATGACCGACGATCTTTATGCCGGTATTGGGCTTTACGGCAATTATGGACTGGGGATCGATTACGGTAACTGGGCGGGCGACCGGCTGATCAAAAAGAGCACCATGGTGGCGATGACGCTCAGTCCGTCCGTGGCGTACAAACTTAACGATCGCCTCTCAATCGGGGCTTCCGCCAACGTTAACTACGGCTATTTTTCATTGACCCGCAATGTGAATGACGACGACCGCCAGCAGCATGACCATGACTGGGCGATGAGCTATCGCCTGGGGCTGTTGATGCAGTTGACCGAACAGACGCGAGCCGGTATCACCTGGAACAGCAGGACGGACTATCACTATCGTATCGACGGCAAAGCACGCTTAGCGGGTGGCGCATACGAGCTCCCGGTGACGGCACAGGTGAGTGCGCCGCAGCAAATTATGCTCAGCGTTGTGCACGATGTTAACCAGCAATGGTCGGTGATGGGCGATCTCGGCTGGCAGGACTGGAGCCAGTTCGGCGCGCCGCAAATCACGGTGAGCGGGCAGACGCTTAACAACGTCAGCCGCATGAAAGATACCTGGCATGGTGCGCTCGGCGTGCAGTATCGCCCAACAGAACAGTGGCGGTTGAATGCCGGTGTCGCTTTTGATAGCTCGCCGTACCACAGCCAGAGTGATGTGGCGATAACCTTACCGACCGGCGACGAATGGCGGTTCGGTACAGGCGCGCAGTATCAGATCACGCCAGCCAGCAATATTGGGGTGGCCGTCGAGTATCTTCACATGCAGTCATCGCATGTGAAATCACCCGCTGTGTTTGCGGGAAGCTATGATAACCCCCATCTTTGGTTTGCCAGCGTAAACTATAGCTATCAGTTTTAATTCGGTAACTGTTTAAATTATAGGGTCTATACTGGCAGTTACCCGATGTTATAAGGTTGTGCCATGCATATTTTACCGCCTGTTCGTCCTGAACAATCCATTGAACGACTGACCGCCATCCTTGAGCCGATAGCGGAGAAAATGAAAGTGGTGCCGCGCAAGCGCGTGACGTGGAAACATAAAGGTCGGCAGCAAATGTATCTCTTTTTAGAGGGCGGGTTGTCCCTGCTGCGCGCGTCCGACGGCCTGCTGCTGGTCACGGTTTACGAACCCCATCTCTTCGGCATTGCAGAAATGATCCAGCCGACGCAGGGGCATATTCTGCGAGTGGAGACCGAGTCGACGCTTTTACGGGTGGATGCCGAACGTGCGGCGGAACTTTTCCGCGAGCAGGGGGTATGGGAAGAGGTGGCCGCACTTCTCTCCTATCATACCGCCTATTTAATTTACCGGGATGCCCAGGTCCTGCAGCAGCGGACTTATTCCGTTATTCGCAACCATCTTCAGGAGATGATTTTATTACCTGAGGAAGCACGAATGCGCACGACGATCCTCGAATATATCCAGGACCGCACGCTGTTGTCGCGCAGCAGTATTCTCAACGTATTATCAGCCCTTAAGCAAGGTGAATATATCTCGTTCAAAAGAGGTGGATATCTCCTTGAAATCAGAAATTTACCGGAGTCGTTTTAATGTAAGTTTAAAATTAAATTAAAAACAAATTAACGACATTCTCGTTTTTGTTTACTGTTTGCTCACCGAAATAAATTTTGACGAAGCAAACAGGATACGTATGAAAAAGACATTGGTAGCTTTAATTCTGGTAAATGCATGTACCGCCACGACCGCTTTTGCCGCCGCAGATGCAGGCACCTGGTATAGTGGGGCGAAATTTGGCTGGTCACATTATTTTGACACCAATACAGGCTCTAAAGCACTCGAGAGAAATAACAGCTCTAACCATTTTGATATCGACCACGATAATGTCGGCGGCGGTGTCTATACGGGTTACCAAATTACGCCATGGCTTGCGGTTGAAGGCGGTTATGATTATCTGGGCAATATGCAGATAAAAGGCCAGCATAGCGCGGGTGGACAAATGAAAGCCCAGGGCCTGCAGATGTCTTTAAAAGCCAGCTATGCCGTGACGAACAATTGGGATATCTACGGTCGTGCGGGTGCGATGGGCTACCGTGCTGAATCTGATGTAAGTGGTCACAATCGTTTTGAGACCGGTGTTCGCCCGCTTGCGGCAGTCGGTACGGAATACGCATTCAATAAAAACTGGGCGGGCCGCGTGGAGTACCAGTGGGTCAGCAACGTGGGCAATGCCAACCAGATTGGCGTCAGCAGCGATATTAGCTCCGTTACGGCGGGGTTGACCTACCGCTTTGGTCAACACGATTAGTCTCTATACCCGTCATACTTCAAGTTGCATGTGCGTTGGCTGCACTCGTTCACCCCAGTCACTTACTTATGTAAGCTCCTGGGGATTCACTCCCTTGTCGCGTGACTCGGCCTGTGGCCTCGCCCCTTCGGGGCCAGCGCAAGCACTGTTCAAAACGGCAAGCCGTTTTGTCCTGCAACTCGAATTATTTAGGGTATATGTTCTTCTCGATGATAAAAAAGCCCGGCTACCCCGTAGTCGGGCTTTTTATTATTTATCCCGTTATTAAGGGTTTAAGGACAAGATTAATATTTCTCAGGCCGGCTTCATTTTTATCTTTCAGGTATTGCTGGTTTATCATGTCTAACTGTTCCAGCTTTGTGAGGGAGGCGTAGACGGGTTGTACGGGACTGTCTTCTTTAAAAATATCTTTTGCCGAGGCATCCTGAAGATACTGTGATTTGAGGCTGCGTGTTAATGAATCAATTTGGTGTTTATTCTGCTGGTATAGCGACGCAATATGTGACGTCGGTACAGCGGAAGGTTTCTCGCCGGGTAAAATTAAAGGAACCTGCAAATGATTAATCTGTTCGACTTTATCGGGTGGCGCAGAGCGGCAGGCGGTTAAGGTGCTCAGGCTAAATATAACGAAAAAAAGCGGCGTTATCTTCATTGGTTATCCTGGAGTGAATAAATGGAGTGAGCATTATCCTGACCGGCAATGACGACAACAGGTTAAGTTTGTTTATTTTTAAACGTTATTTGAATGGGGAAAGCAATAATTGGCTGGTAACCTTATTTCCTAAACACATATCCGAACGTAATGATGACGTGTAGGGGATTTATGAAACTGAAAATTCTTGTTAACGCAATGACCGTTGCCGGTCTGTTATCCACCTCGCTGGTGGCCACTCCCGCCATGGCGCAGTCAACGGCAAAAGAAGCGACCACCCATACCAAAGCAAATAATGATGCGCTGTATGGCCAGCTGCCATTTTTTGATAAAACCGATTTCAGCAACGCCCATAAAGGCTTTATTGCTCCGCTGCCACAGGATGTCATTAAGGGTGAAAAGGGCAATATTATCTGGAACCCCCAGCAATACGCTTTTATCAAAGAAGGGCAAAAAGCGCCGGATACGGTAAACCCAAGCCTGTGGCGTCAGGCGCAGCTGATTAACATCAGCGGTCTGTTCGAAGTGACGGACGGCGTTTACCAGATCCGTAACCTCGACCTGTCAAACATGACCATCATGGAAGGCAAAGAGGGGATCACGGTTATCGATCCGCTGGTCTCTGCCGAAACCGCCAAAGTGGGGATGGATCTCTATTATAAAAACCGCGGTAAACGTCCGGTGGTGGCGGTGATTTATACCCATAGCCACGTTGACCACTATGGCGGCGTGCGCGGCGTGGTTGACGAAGCCGATGTGAAAGCGGGCAAAGTGAAAGTCTATGCCCCGGCAGGCTTTATGAAAGAAGCGGTCTCCGAAAACATCATGGCCGGGAATGCGATGAGCCGCCGGGCCAGCTACATGTACGGCAACCTGCTGAAGCCGGACGCAAAAGGTCAGGTTGGCGCGGGTCTTGGGACGACCACGTCTGCCGGGACGGTGACGCTGATCGAGCCGACGCATTACATCACCGAAGATGGCCAGAAAGAGGTTATCGACGGTCTGACGTATGACTTTATGATGGCACCGGGGTCAGAAGCGCCGTCTGAAATGCTCTGGTACGTTGAAGAGAAGAAGATGATTGAGGCGGCGGAAGATGTGACCCACACGCTGCATAACACCTACTCATTACGCGGGGCGAAGATCCGCGACCCGCTGGCCTGGTCGAAATACATCAACAGCGCCATTGAGCGTTGGGGTGATAAAGCTGAAATCATCATGGCGCAGCACCACTGGCCGACGTGGGGCAACGACAACGTAGTGAAGCTGATGAAAAGCCAGCGCGACATGTACCGTTATATCAATGACCAGACGCTGAGACTGGCGAACAAAGGGCTGACGCGTGATGAAATCGCGGCCAATTTTGCGCTGCCGGACGGGTTAGCCAAATCCTGGTCGGGCCGCGGCTATTACGGCTCGGTAAGCCATGACGTGAAAGCGACCTATGTGTTTTACCTCGGCTGGTTCAACGGTAATCCGGCAACGCTCGACGAACTCCCGCCCGTCGATGCCGCGAAAAAATATGTTCACTATATGGGCGGTGCCAGCGCCATCCTTGAAAAAGCCAAAGTCGATTACGCGCAGGGTAACTACCGCTGGGTCGCGCAGGTGGTCAGCAAGGTTGTGTTTGCCGATCCATCAAACAAAGCGGCGCGAAATCTGGAAGCGGACGCGCTCGAACAGCTGGGGTATCAGGCGGAGTCGGGCCCGTGGCGTAACTTCTATCTGACCGGCGCGCAGGAACTTCGTAACGGCGTACAGAAATTGCCGACGCCGAACACCGCCAGTCCGGATACGGTTCGCGCCATGTCTCCGGAGATGTTCTTTGACTTCCTCGGGGTGCACATCAATGGCATGAGAGCGGCGAATGCAAAAGCGGTATTCAACGTTGACCTCGGTAAAGATGGCGGTCAGTACAAGCTGGAGCTTGAGAACGGCGTGCTGAATCACAGCGCGAATACGGTCGCAAAAGCGGCGGATGCCTCAATCACGCTCAGCCGCGATACGCTGAACAAAATCATCCTTAAGGAGACCACGCTGAAACAGGCGCAGGAGAAAGGGGATGTCACGGTGACGGGCAATCAGGCGAAGCTTGATGAGCTGCTGAGCTATATGGATAGCTTTGACTTCTGGTTCAACATCGTCACCCCGTAGACGAAAAAAAGGCTGCTCGCGCAGCCTTTTACGTTTTAGATCGTCCCGTCGCCCCCGTCCGAGCACCACACCTGCCCGGAGGTAAACGAACATTCGTCAGAGGCTAACGTCACGTACAGCGGCGCGATTTCAACGGGCTGGCCCGGGCGTCCCAGCGGGGAACTCTCGCCAAAGTGTTTCACTTTCTCCATCGGCTGCCCGCCGCTCGACTGAAGAACCGTCCAGTAAGGCCCCGGCGCAACGGCGTTGACGCGTATCCCTTTAGGCCCCAACTGTTTCGCTAAAGCCTTGGTAAATACCGCCAGACAGGCTTTCGTCTGCGCATAATCGAGCAGCACGGCGCTCGGCTGTACCGCCTGCACGGAGGAGGTATTGATGATCGACGCTGGCGCTTTCAGGTGACGCAGCGCCGCTTTGGTGATCCAGAAGGGCGCGTAGACGTTGGTTTTGAAGGTGGCGTCAAAATCTTCGGTGGTGAGTTCTTCCAGCGTTTCGCGATACTGCTGGCGACCGGCGTTATTGACCAGAATATCCAGTCCGCCAAGTTTTGCTACCGCCTCTTCCACCAGGTTCTGGCAAAAGGTCTCGTCACGCACGTCGCCGGGAAGCGCGACGGCTTTTCGTCCCTCGGCTTCGATCAGCGCAATCACCTCTGCGGCGTCCTGCTCCTCTTCGGGCAGATAGTTGATGGCGACGTCGGCACCTTCGCGGGCATAGGCAATCGCCACGGCGCGGCCAATACCCGAATCACCGCCGGTGATCAGCGCCTTCTTGCCGGCCAGTCGGCCATGCCCTTTATAGCTTTTTTCCCCGTGATCGGGCACGGGCTGCATCTCGGACGCCAGACCCGGCGGCGTTTGCGGCTGCTCCGGGAACGGCGGTTTTGGGAAAGCGTTGGTACGTTGTGTGGTATCACTCATTGCTGACTCCTTACAGGCCAAGGGGTGAGATTTGATGGATAGTGACAGCGTTAACGCTTCGCTGAATTTATTTCTGCAGATGATCGACGCGCACCACAGGAGGTGATGATTTCTTATCCAGTGAGCCGTTAATACTGATCATCTGATCGGGCTTGACGGTTCTGTCGTCAAATACCGCTTTAGGGATAATGACGTCTATTTTTCCCGTTTTATCCTGGAAAACATATTTGTCGCCGCTTCCGTCAATCAGGTTTCCGCGCAGTGAGATGGTTGCGCCGTCATGCATTCCTTTTGCCTGAGTAATGGTCATAATCCGCGCGTCGTCAGTGCCGCGATAGCCGTCGTCCAGCGCATGAGGCGGGGGTGGCGCTTCGCCTTTTTGTAACCCGCCGTTATTATCTGCCCAGGCGGCGGGAACCAGTAATATTAATAAGGCTGAAATGACTGATAATTTCATCCGATATCCTTCATTTTGGCTGTCTTGACTTATTAAGTATTGTTGCTATTCCTTTATGTGGCAAATGTGATAAGTCCTAAAAGCATTTGCTTATGGAAATCATAAATTTCGATAAATAAGCGAAGCGGTGATGGCGACGATGAATCGTAAAAATGAAAAGCTGCCCGGGATAAATGAAAGTTATCGTTTGCTGACGTTCGAGTATGCATTTCGGCAGGTCGGTTTTATCCTGTTGCTGGCTATTATTATCGCGGCGGTTGCCGGTCTGTTTTCGAGCGGGGCGGTCAGTGATACTGAAAAAATGAATTCGGCAAAAACGCTCACCCTCAACTATGAGCGTTTTGGTCGCCGGGAAACAGAGTTTCCGCTGCAGATCGCCTTCCCGGTAAAAACCCCGGGGGAATACATTATCAGCATGGCGAGCGAGAGCGGTGACGCCTATGAGCCGGGCAGCATCTGGCCGCAGCCTGACAGCATGTACAGCCGGGGGAATACGCTGTTTTTTGTCTATAACAACCTAAAATATAATGAAAAATTTTCCGTCAGGTTATTTATTACGCCGTCGAAGGCGGGGAAGTGGACAAATGCAATTCGTGTAAACAACGAGCCAGAAATTCGCTTCTGGCAGTTCATTTACCCTTAGGAGACGAATATGGATATGGTCTTTCGAGCCCTGGCCATTTATCTTTTTCTGGTCGTGGTATTCAAAGTGGCTGGACGGCGCGCGCTGCTGCAAATGACCAGTTTCGACCTGATCCTGCTGCTCATCATCAGTGAAGCAACGCAACAGGCGTTGTTGGGACAAGATTTTTCGGTCACCGGTGCGATGATTACCATCACCACGCTGGTGGTAGTAGATATTATATTTGGCTTAATGAAAAAGTATTTCTCTCCCGTGGAAAATATTCTGGACGGTACGCCCGTTATATTAGTGGAAAACGGTGTTCCACTCATGGATAAGCTTAAGAAGGTCGATGTTTCTTGCGATGATATTCTGGTTTCAGCGCGTCAAAATAACGGCTTGACGGAGTTTAAAGAAATTAAATACGCTATTCTGGAAAGGAATGGTCATATTTCCATCATTCCTTTTGAAAATTAAGAGGCACCGGTATGCATAATCTGGAGCATGATAAAAATGAAACCGTCGGGGAGTTAACGAAAAAGCTGGCGACAAAACTCACGGATTTAGGGCTGCGTTTGACCACGGCGGAATCCTGCACGGGCGGCAATCTGGCGGTTGCGCTCTGCGCCGAGGAGAACACGGCGGAATTCTATGATGTCGGGATGGTGGTGTTCAGCGATGAGGCGAAAGAGAGGATCCTGGGCGTTCGCCGTGAAACCCTCGCGCGCTTCACCGCCGTCAGTGAACAAACGGTCACCGAAATGGCAGCGAAAATTCGCGACATTGCGCAGGCCGATATCAGTATCGCCATCAGCGGATACGCGGGGCCAGAAGGCGGGGATGACGGTACGGCAGCCGGAACAGTCTGCTTCGCGTGGAATTTAGGCGAGCGTACGGAAACGAGCACCGTGCACTTTTCCGGTGAATGCCAGGATGTGGTGGAAAAAGCGGTCCGTTATGCCTTATCTGAACTGATCGAGAAACTATCAGGCTTGAAATAATGGCGGAGGTTGTATGGCTGTGATTGTCATTACCGGCGGTACGGCGGGCGTGGGGAAAGCGACGGCGCTGCACTTTGCGAAAGCGGGTTACGATGTGGGCATTATTGCTCGCGAGGAAGAGAGCCTGCGCTCCACGCAGGAGGAGCTACGCCGTTTTGGGGTCAATGCGTATGCCGTGCAGGCCGACGTGGCGGACAGCCAGGCCGTCGTCGATGCCGCCAACGAGATTGAGTACCGCCTGGGTGCCATTGACGTATGGGTCAATAACGCAATGGGGGCCGTGCTGGCACCGTTTCGCACGATGACGCCCGACGAATTTCGCCGCGTCACGGAGGTGACCTATCTGGGCTACGTGAACGGCACCCGCGCCGCGCTGGAGCTGATGGTGCCCCGCGATCGCGGGACGATCGTTCAGGTTGGCTCCGCGCTGGCCTATCGATCCATCCCGCTGCAGTCGGCCTACTGCGGTGCCAAAGCGGCGATCCGCGGGTTCACCGACGCGGTGCGTACCGAACTGATGCACGAAAATAGCCGGGTTCATCTGTCGATGGTGCAGATGCCGGGTCTCAATACGCCGCAGTTTGACTGGGCGAGAAACAAATTTGCCTGGGCGATGCGCCCCGTTCCGCCCGTCTTCCAGCCCGACGTGGCGGCCAGCGCCATTTTTAAGGTCGTGCAGAAACCGGTGCGTGAACTCTGGGTGGGCAGCAGTACCGTTCAGTCGATTGTCGGGCAGTTTCTCTTCCCCGGTTTTCTTGACAGGCTGATGGTTAAAAAGGCGTGGGAAGGGCAGATGACCGACAAGCTGAACGCCGAAGACCGCCGGGACTATCTGGATCAACCGGTCAACGATCTGCACAGAATTCATGGACGCTTTTCTGCCGAAGCGAAGGATCGTGCCACGACCTTCTCCTCCGGCATGCCGGGGAAAGTGTTGCTCGGTTCGCTCGCGGTCGCGGGGCTGGTCATGGCTCGCCTGCTGTCGACGCGGAAAAAATAGTCAGCGCAGCGCGGTGCGGTTGGTCCAGAACCAGCGGTAGCCGTATCCGCCGATATTGAGCGCCACCGTTTTACCGGGCAGTAGCGCATCCTCGTAGCGTTTGTCGGCCAGACAGGCGGTCCAGGTGGCGTGCCGGATCCCTTTCGCGGTGAACTGAACCGCCTTGTCGCTGAAGTTCACGAAGGTCAGAATGCTGCGCTCGTCGGTTTCATAATAGATCCCCAGAACGGCATCGTTGTCGATGTTGATGAGCCGAAACGGTGCCATCCCTATTTCCGGGAACTCCGAACGCGTATTGGCAATATCAATGATGCGGTGCAGAAGCGAGCTGCGGTGCAGAAGGGAATCTGCCACGTTGATTTTTTGATAGCGGAAAGGACCGCGATCGATGACAGGGGCGATAAAGGTGTCGGGGTCGGCATCCGAAAAGCCGCCGCCCTGCGAGCCTGCCCACTGCATGGGGGTGCGGACGGCGTAGCGCTCTTCCAGCTCCAGATCGTCACCCATGCCGATTTCATCCCCGTAGCGCATCACCGGTACGCCCGGCAGAGAGAACAGCACCGCGTGACAGAACGCCAGCCGTTTTTGATCGCCATTCAGCATCGGTGCCAGACGGCGGCGAATGCCGCGCTGATACACGTTCATGTCGTCATCCGGGGCGAAGGCATCAAGAACGATCTGCTTCTCTTTTTTGCCGATCCCCTCCAGATCCAGCTCGTCATGGTTGCGCAGCCAGTTGGCGAAACAGCAGGAATCCGGCGGCACGATCATTTTCTTCACCGCCTTGCGCAGCGGGCGGGCGCTTTTCTCGGCCAGGCTGACGTAGAAATACTTGTTGAGCCAGAAGTTCAGCACCAGATTCAGGCGATCGTTATTACCAAAGTAGTCTTTATATTCCTCGACCTCGACGTCCACTTCCCCGAGCAGGATCGCATCCGGGTTGTGTTGCTCAATCAGCTGACGCATATGTTCAAGGATCCACAGCCCCTTTTTCTCATCCCCACGCCCGGCCTGCTTTGTCAGGTGAGACGCCGCATCCAGGCGAAAGCCCGACACGCCGAGCTTGAGCCAGAAGAGGATGATGTTGTCGATCTCTTTGAGCACCGCAGGCGAGGCGAGATTCAGATCCGGCTCATGGCGATAGAACATGTGCCGATAGTATTGTCCGGCTTCCTCGTCCCAGGACCAGATGCTTTTCTCCACGCCGGGAAACATGGGCGGCGTGTCGTCATCGTCGTTATCGGACCACAGGTAATAGTCGCGAAAGGGGGACTGCGGGTTGCGGCGGGCCTGTTGAAACCAGGGATGCGCGTCCGAGGTGTGCTGGATCAGCAGCTCGATAATGACCTGCATGCCGAGCTCGCGGGCCTGCTCGATAAAGGCGATGATATCCTTCAGTTTTCCAAAGCGTGGGTCGACCTGCAGGTGGTCGCTTACGTCGTAGCCCTCATCCAGAAACGGCGTCAGATAAAACGGGGTGATCCAGATTACCGTTGCCCCCATCCGGCGAATGTAGCGCAGCTTGGCCCCGATGCCGGCGATGTCCCCGCAGCCATCGCCGTTGAGGTCGTAAAACAGGGCGGTATCAATCTGATAAATAATCGCTCGTGTATGCCAACCAGCCATAACGTCCCTCAGTGATAGCCTTCCGTATCAGACACTTTTCCCCGGAAGACGTAGTAGCTCCAGGCGGTGTACACCAGAATCACCGGAATAATCAGCAGCGTCCCGACCAGCATAAACAGCTGGCTGGCAGGCGGCGCGGCGGCCTCCCACAGGGTAATACGCGGCGGAATAATGTGCGGCCACAGGCTGATGCCCAGCCCGCTAAACCCGAGGAAGATGAGTCCCAGCGTGAGCAGGAACGGGCGGGCGTGGCTGTCTGGATGACGGGTTAGCCGCCAGATCCACAGGCTAAACACCGCCACCAGAAGGGGGACCGGCAGGAACCAGAAGAAATTCGGCAGGGTGAACCAGCGGTCGGCGACGTACTGCCAGCCAAGGGGCGTCCAGATGCTGACCACGGCGATGACCACCATCAGCGCCAGCAGCACGTGGCGGGTCAGTTCGCGCATACGGGTTTGCAGCGTGCCCTCGCTTTTCATGATGAGCCAGGTCGTCGCCAGCAGGGTATAAGCGACGATCAGCCCCAGCCCGCAGAACAGGTTGAACGGCGTCAGCCAGTCCAGCGATGAGCCGACAAAACGTCGTCCTTCCACATCGAAGCCGTTGATCATCGCCCCGACGACGATCCCCTGGCTGAACGTGGCGAGCAGCGATCCGCCCGCAAAGGAGTAGTCCCAGAATTTGCGGTGCGACGGCGTCGCCTTGAAGCGAAATTCGAACGCCACGCCGCGAAAGATGAGGCCAATCAGCATGGCGGTAAGCGGAATGGTCAGCGCATCAATGATGACCGCATAGGCCAGCGGAAACGCACCAAACAGCCCCGCACCGCCCAGCACCAGCCAGGTTTCATTTCCGTCCCAGACCGGGGCCACGCTGTTTACCATCACGTCGCGCTCTTTGGCATCGCCCACAAAGGTGAAGAGCATCCCAATCCCGAGATCGAAGCCGTCCATGATGATGTACATCAGCGTGGCGAAGACGATGATCGCAAACCAGATAACCGAGATATCAACGCCCATCAGCTTCTCTCCTCTTCAGGAACAGATTCAGCGGCAGACAGCGGACGGGCAGGGGTGCCCGAGGTGTTAGAGGTCAACGTGCCAACAGGCTGCGGCCCTTTCTTAATCAGCCGGACCAGATAGACATAGCCCACGCCAAACACCGAGCAGTAGACCACGATAAAGGCCAGCAGGCTGATGCTCATCTGCAGCGTGCTGTGCAGCGATACCGCGTCGATGGTGCGCAGGTAGCCGTAGACTACCCACGGCTGGCGGCCCA
>ENA-OWLM01000447-OWLM01000447.1-metagenome-genome-assembly--contig:-NODE-447-length-16123-cov-3.309310_pt1 | contig 16123 bp, 18 predicted proteins | sample MGYA00245349_ERZ651102 | MGnify/ENA primary metagenome ERZ651102 (study PRJEB26857, sample SAMEA4031759) | metagenome | biome: human; feature: oral; material: saliva | place: Philippines | collected 2014... | reverse complement strand
GGTCAGGTACCGGCCCCGGTGAGCGCCGCCGCCCTCAAGCCCGTGGTGGCGGACTACCGCCAGGCGGGCAAGCCCTTCAACATGGGGATGGTGTTCCCCGTCTCCCCCCACAACTACGAGCTCAGGTACTGGCTGGCGGCTGGCGGCCTGCACCCCGGTTTCTATGCGCCCAAGCTCGGCGACAACTCGGGCCAGCGCCAGGCCGACGTGCTGTTGTCGGTGACGCCGCCGCCCCAGATGCCCGCGACCCTGGAGGCGGGCACCATCGCCGGCTACAGCGTGGGTGAGCCCTGGAACCAGCAGGCGGTCGCCAAGGGCATAGGGGTGCCCGTCATCACGGATCACGAGATCTGGCGCAACAACCCGGAGAAGGTGTTCGGCGTCACCCGGGAGTGGGCCGAGCGCCACCCCAACACCCATGTCCGGCTGGTGAAGGCGCTGTTGCGGGCGGCCTGGTGGCTGGATGCAGAGCAGAACGGCAACCGGCGCGAGGCGGCCAAGCTGCTGGCCAAACCCGAGTACGTGGGGGCGGACGAGCAGGTGATCGCGAACTCCATGACGGGCACCTTCGAGTACGCAAGGGGGGACAAGCGCCAGGTGCCGGATTTCAACGTCTTCTTCCGCCATCACGCCACCTATCCCTACTACTCCGACGCCATCTGGTACCTGACCCAGATGCGGCGCTGGGGCCAGATCCCCGAGGCCAAGCCGGACGCCTGGTTCGAGCAGGTGGCCAAGGCGGTCTATCGACCGGACGTCTATCGCCAGGCGGCGGAGGCCCTCATCGCCGAGGGCAAGCTCAAGGCGCAGGACTTCCCCGACTTTGCCAGCGAGCAGGGCTATCGCGGCCCCCAGGATGGCTTCATCGACGGCCTCATCTATGACGGCCGCCACCCCAACGCCTATCTGCAGCAGTTCGCCATCGGCCTCAAGGGCGATGAGCGGGTGCAATGAGCAAGGAGCGCGCAATGAAACGATACCAGTGGAGAATCATGGATTGGAAAACCCTGGTGCAGCCCCTGATGGGCGTGCTGCTCTTCCTCGGCCTCTGGCAGTGGGGGGCCAGCCAGGTGCAGACCAGTCTGGGCACCCTGCCCGGGCCGATCGCCACCGCCAGCCAGCTCTGGTCCCTCGGGCAGGAGCACCTGCAGGAGCGGGAGAAGGCGGCGGCCTTCCTCGAACGCCAGCAGGCGCGCAACGCCGCAAGGCTGGCGGAGGATCCGTCGGCCGAGGTGAAGCTGCGCCCCTACACCGGGCGCCCCACCTTCTTCGATCAGATTGGAACCAGCCTGCTCACCGTGCTGTGCGGCTTTGGCCTCGCGACCCTGATCGCCATCCCGTGCGGGGTGCTGCTTGGCATGAACCAGGGGCTCTATCGCGCCGCCAATCCGGTGATCCAGCTGCTCAAGCCGGTCTCCCCCCTGGCCTGGCTGCCCCTGATCACGCTAGTGGTGAGCGCGCTCTATGCCAGTCCCGCCCCCTGGCTCGCCAAGTCCTTCCTCACCTCGGCCCTGACGGTGACCCTCTGTTCCCTCTGGCCGACCCTGATCAACACGGCAGTCGGAGTGGCGGGGCTGGACCGGGACCTGCACAACGTCAGCCGGGTGCTGCAGCTGTCGTTTGTGACCCATGTGCGGCGCATCGTCTTGCCCGGGGCCCTGCCCATGATCTTCACCGGCCTGCGCCTGTCCCTGGGGGTCGCCTGGATGGTGCTGATCGCGGCGGAGATGCTGGCCCAGAACCCGGGGCTCGGCAAGTTCGTGTGGGACGAGTTCCAGAGCGGCGGCGCCTCGTCCCTGGCCCGCATCATGGTGGCGGTCATCACCATAGGCCTCATCGGCTGCGCCCTGGACAGGGGCATGCTCGCCCTGCAGCAGTGGCTGTCCTGGGACAAGCGCCAGGTATTGCGTTGACGACGCTGCGAGAGAACCCGGGCAGTACAGGCCCTGCAGCAGTGGGTCTGCTTCAGGACAAGCGCCAGGTACTGCGTTAACCACATTCCTATTCAGGCAGGAGAAGAGCCAATGAAGAGTTATCTGGAGATAAGCGACGTCGGCATCTCGTTCGAGACGGAGCAGGGGCGCTTCGAGGCCCTCAGCCGGGTCAACCTGCGCATCGAGAAGGGGGAGTTCGTCTCCCTCATCGGCCACTCGGGCTGTGGCAAGAGCACCGTGCTCAACCTGGTGGCCGGGCTGCTGGAGCCGACCCTGGGGGGCATCATCCTTGATGGCCGCGAGGTGGCGGGCCCGGGGCCGGAGCGGGCCATGGGGTTCCAGAACCACGCCCTGCTGCCCTGGCTCAGCGTCCAGCAGAACGTGGCGCTGGCGGTGGCCCAGGTGGAGCCAAACAAGCGGGCGGTGGCGGAGCGGGTGGACTACTACCTCTCCCTGGTGCAGATGGATCACGCCAGCCAGAAGATGCCCCACGAGCTGTCGGGGGGGATGAAGCAGCGGGTCGGCATCGCCCGGGCGCTGTCCCTCTCCCCCAAGGTGCTGCTGATGGACGAGCCGTTCGGCGCCCTCGATGCCCTGACCCGGGCCCATCTGCAGGATGCCCTGATGGCCATTCAGGCGGAGCTTGGCAACACCGTCATCATGATCACCCACGACGTGGACGAGGCGGTGCTGCTCTCCGATCGCATCGTCATGATGACCAATGGCCCCAGTGCCACCGTCGGGGAGATCCTGACCGTCGACCTGCCAAGGCCAAGAGACAGGGTCGCCCTGGCGGACGATCCCCACTACCACAAGCTGCGCCAGCAGGTGCTGCGCTTCCTCTACGAGAAGCAGCGCAAGGTGACCCCCCTCAAGGCAGCCGGGCAGGTGCGCAGCAAGCTGCGCGCCTGAGTCCCACCGGATTCAAGGAAGAGAGACATGACTGACAAAGAGCAACAGTGGGTGACAGGGGACGGCATGGACCTGCTCGATCGCCAGAACAGCGGTTCCGCCGACAAGGCCGAAAAGAGTGCAAAGCAGCGGCTGCTGGTGGTGGGCAACGGCATGGATGGTGAGATGGCGCATCACGTGGTCGAGGCGTCCACCAAGGTCGAAAAAGAGCGGCTGCTGGTGGTAGGCAACGGCATGGTCGGGCATCACTTCGTCGAGCAGCTGGTGGCGGCCGGCGGCCTGGCGCGCTTCGAGGTGACGGTGTTCGGCGCCGAGCCGGACGCCGCCTATGACAGGGTGCACCTGTCCGAGGTGTTTGGTGGCAAGGCGCCCCAGGCACTGCGCATGGCGGATCCCGCCTGGTATGAAGAGAACGGCATCGCCCTGCGACTGGGGGCCGAGGTGGAGGTGCTCGACAGAGAAACCCGCACCCTGACCCTGTCCTGTGGCGAGCAGTATCCATACGACCGCCTGGTGCTGGCGACCGGCTCCGTGCCCTTCGTGCCCCCCATCCCCGGCCATCAGCGGGAGGGGTGCTTCGTCTACCGCACCCTGGGGGATCTCGCCGCCATCCGCGATGCCTGCGCCCAGGCGCGCAGCGGTGTGGTCATCGGCGGCGGTCTGCTGGGGCTGGAGGCGGCCAACGCCCTGCGCCTGCTCGGGCTCAAGACCCAGGTGGTGGAGTTCGCCCCCAGGCTGATGCCGGTGCAGCTCGACGAGAGCGGCGGCGCCGTGCTGCGGGACAAGATCCAGGCCCTCGGGGTCGAGGTGCTGGTGGAGAAGGCCACCGAGTGCATCGAGCAGGGGGAGCAGGCCCGCCACCGCCTGCGCTTCAAGGACGGTACTCATATTGAGACCGACGTGCTGCTCTTCTCGGCGGGGATCCGCCCCGCCGACACCCTGGCCCGGCAATCCGGGCTGGCGGTCGGGGAGCGCGGGGGCATCTGCATCGACGACGGCTGCCACAGCTCGGATCCCGCCATCCTCGCCATCGGCGAGTGCGCGCTCTGGCAGGGGCGCATCTTTGGCCTGGTGGCCCCCGGCTACCAGATGGCCCGCGCCGCCGTGGCCAGCCTGTGCGGCGGCGAGACCCGCTTTGGCGGGGCCGACATGTCCACCAAGCTCAAGCTGATGGGGGTGGACGTGGGCTCCATCGGCGATGCCCATGCCACCACCGCCGGCGCCCAGGAGCTGCTGGTGCTGGACAGGATCAAGGGCATCTACAAGAAGCTGGTGACCGACGGCGAGGGCAATCGCCTGCTCGGCGCCATCCTGGTGGGGGACGGGGCCGACTATGAGCGGCTGTTGCAGTACTACCAGAACGGGGTGGCGCTGCCCCAGCCGCCGCTCTCCCTGCTGGTGGGGGACGCAGGGGCCGCTCCCGCGCCCCTGGTGCTGCCGGACAGCGCCATCCTCTGCTCCTGTCACAACGTCAGCAAGGGGGACGTGGTGGCCGCCGTTCGGGCGGGCAATCACGAGCTGGCTGCCGTCAAGGGTTGTACCAAGGCAGGCACCGGCTGCGGCGGCTGCAGCAACCTGCTCAAGCAGGTGGTGGATCAGACTCTGGCAGACCTTGGTGTGGAGGCGGACAAGGGGTTGTGCGAACACTTCGCCTACAGCCGCCAGGAGCTCTATCACCTGGCCCGGGTGGGCGAGCTGAAGAGCTTCGAGGCGCTGCGGGACAAGCACGGCCAGGGGCTGGGGTGCGACATCTGCAAGCCGACGGTGGCCTCCATCCTGGCGTCGCTCTGGAACGAGCACGTGCTGGAGAAGCCCCACCGCGCGTTGCAAGACACCAACGACGCCTTCCTTGCGAACCTGCAAAAGGACGGCACCTACTCGGTGGTGCCGCGCATTCCGGGGGGGGAGATCACCCCGGAGGGCCTCATTACCATCGGCGAGGTGGCGCGCAAGTACGGCCTCTACACCAAGATCACCGGCGGCCAGCGCATCGATCTCTTCGGCGCCCGGGTCGACCAGCTGCCCGCCATCTGGGGCGAGCTGGTGGCGGCGGGCTTCGAGACCGGTCAGGCCTACGGCAAGTCGGTGCGCACCGTGAAGTCCTGTGTGGGATCGACCTGGTGTCGTTACGGGGTGCAGGACTCCATGACCCTGACCCAGACCCTGGAGCACCGCTACAAGGGGCTGCGGGCTCCCCACAAGCTGAAGTTTGCGGTCTCCGGCTGTACCCGGGAGTGCGCCGAGGCCCAGAGCAAGGACATCGGCGTCATCGCCACCGAGCGCGGCTGGAACCTCTATGTGTGCGGCAACGGCGGCATGCGGCCGCGCCACGCCGACCTCTTCGCAACCGACCTCGACGAGCAGACCCTGATCCGCTACATCGACCGGCTGCTGATGTTCTATGTGCGTACCGGGGACAGGTTGCAGCGCACCTCGGTCTGGATGGAGAACATAGAGGGGGGACTCGACTACCTCAGGTCGGTGATCATCGAGGACAGGCTCGGCATCGGTGCCGAGCTGGAGGCCATGATGGAGGGGATAGTCGGCACCTGGCAGTGCGAGTGGAAGAGCACATTGGCGGACCCGGACAAGCTCAAGCTGTTCGAGGCCTTCGTCAACCGGCCCGAGGACGAGACACCGCCGCGCCGAGAGGAGCGGGGGCAATGGGTGCCGGATATCGCTATCAAGGAGGTGGTATGAGGGACATAAAAGAAGCGACCTTGCAGTCAGCGACCGGGGCCTGGCATCGGGTATGCGAACTGGCGGCGTTGCCGGAGCAGGCCGGGCGCAGCGCCTGGCTGGAGGGGCGGGTGCTGGCGCTGTTTCGCCTCGGGGAGCGGGTCTATGCTCTGGACGGGGTGGACCCCCTGGCCGGCGTCGCCGTGCTGGGGCGCGGCCTGGTGGGGGATGCAGGCGGGGAGCCCGTGGTCGCCTCGCCCCTCTACAAGCAGCGCTACGCCCTGATGGACGGTCGCTGCCTGGACGATCCGGCCCTGAGCGTCGCCTGTTGGCCGGTACGGCTGGATGAGGGCGCTGTCTGGGTGCGACTGGACTGAGTACGCCAGGCATATGGCATTGAGGATCACCGGGCTTGCCCGGTGATTTTTTTTGTGGCTGACCCGACATTTCTTGCACGCAGTCGTGGCGGGAAAACGTTTCCCGACAATAATGGACAAACGTTTGTAACTGGATGTTTGTCTATGACGGAACGTGAGCAAGAGATCCTCGCCCTGCTGCGCCAGGACCCCATGATTGCCCAGCAGGAGCTGGCGGACAGGCTAGGCATCAGCCGCTCGGCGCTGGCGAGCCACATCTCCAGCCTGATGCGCCAGGGCTATGTGCAGGGGCGCGGCTATGTGCTGCGGGAAGGGCCCTACGCCGTGGTGATCGGCGGTGCCAACATGGATATCTGCGGCTGCAGCCACGACAACCTGCGCATCGGGGATTCCAACCCGGGCCGGGTGCGTACCTCCGCCGGCGGGGTGGGGCGCAACATCGCCGAGAACCTGGCGCGCCTCGGTACCGACACCCGGCTGCTGACCGCGGTGGGCAACGATCAGTACGGCCACCACCTGCTGGAGGTGAGCCAGCGCGCCGGGGTCGACGTGCGCCAGGTGCTGGTGCTGGACGGCCAGGCCACCTCCTGCTACCTCAGTCTGCACGATGGCAGCGGCGAGATGAGCTGCGCCGTCAACGACATGGGGATCATCGATCAGCTCACCCCGGCCCGGCTCACTCCCCTGAGCGGTTTTCTCGGTGCGGCCCGGCTCTGGGTGCTCGACACCAACCTCGCGACCCACACCCTGGACTGGCTGTTCGAGCGCCAGGGGGAGCACATCATCTTCGTCGACACCGTCTCGGTGGCCAAGGTGGAGAAGATCCGCCCCTGGCTGCACCGCATCCACACCCTCAAGCCGAACCGCAGCGAGGCGGAGCAGCTGTGCGGCTTGCGCATCGCCGGCCCAGACACCTGGTCCATGGCGGCGGCCTGGTTCCACCGCGCCGGGGTGCAGCGGCTGTTCCTGAGCCTCGGGGATCAGGGGATCTTCTACAGCGACGGGGCCTACCAGGGCCATCTGCCCGTGCTCGGCAGCCCGGTCGTCAACGTGACCGGCGGTGGCGATGCCTTCATGGCAGGGCTGGCCCACGCCTGGTTGCAGGAGCAGGGCATCGTCGAAACGACCCGGTTCGCCCTCGGCTGCGCCGCCCTCACCGTCAATTGTTCCGATACCGTCTTTTCCGGCCTCTCCAAGGCCGCCGTTGAACGCATGCTGGAGGAGTACCCATGTTGAACGCTTACCTCGATATCCAACCCGAAATCGCCGCCGCCCTGGCCGCCGGCAAGCCTGTGGTGGCCCTGGAATCCACCATCATCTCCCACGGCATGCCCTATCCGCAGAACGTGGAGACGGCGCGCCAGGTGGAGCAGGTGGTGCGCGACAACGGCGCCGTGCCGGCCACCATCGCCATCATCGACGGCCGCCTCAAGGTGGGTCTGGATGCGGGGGCCCTGGAGGCGCTGGGCAAAGCCGGCCACGCCGCCATCAAGTGCAGCCGCCGTGACATCCCCTTCGTGCTGGCGAACAAGGGGATGGGGGCCACCACGGTGGCCTCCACCATGATAGTGGCCGCCATGGCCGGGATCCGGGTGTTCGCCACCGGCGGCATCGGCGGCGTGCACCGCGGCGCTCAGGAGAGCTTCGACATCTCCGCCGACTTGCAGGAATTTGCCCAGACCCCGGTGGCCGTGGTCTGCGCCGGCGCCAAGTCCATCCTCGACATCGGTCTGACCCTAGAGTACCTGGAGACCCAGGGGGTGCCGGTGATCGGCTACCAGACCGAGGAGCTGCCCGCCTTCTACACCCGGGAGAGCGGCTTCAAGGTGGATTACCGCCTCGACACCCCGGCGGCGATCGCGCAGGCGCTGCGCCTGAAGTGGGAGCTGGGGCTGGCGGGCGGTGCCGTGGTGGCCAATCCCATCCCGGCCCAGTTTGCGATGCCGAAGGCGGACATAGACGCGGCCATCGAGCAGGCGCTGCGGGAGGCGGACGAGCAGGGGGTCAAGGGCAAGGCCTCCACCCCCTTCCTGCTGGCTCGCGTCTGCGAGCTGACCGGCGGCAACTCCCTGGCTTCCAACATCCAGCTGGTGCTGAACAACGCCGCCCTGGGGGCAAAGATTGCCGCCAGCCTGTAACCACTTGCTGCAATTAAAAAAAGAGGGCCCGTTGGCCCTCTTTTTATTGCGCAGTCGGTGACATTCCACCTTATTGCAGCACCAGTCGCCCGTTGAGGGGCTGGACGGGTCTGTTGTTGGGGTGGTGCATCACCGCCTTGAAGGCGTCGATCTGGGCCTGACTCACCTGCACCGGATCCTTCATCACCAGCCAGCGCACCCCTTCCGAGCAGGGCGGGGTGGTCAGCGAGCCGCTGAAGCGGTAGTAGTCCCGTTTGGCGGGCAGCAACTGCTCCGCCGAGACCGGCTCCTTGAGCTCGTGGTGCTCGCCCGCCTTGGCTGGCAAGGATTGCCAGGCTTGGCCGAGGGCCGGGTTCGCACCGCCCGGCTCGAACATCACCGCCACCACCGCCAGCTCACCCTGGTCATTGGCGTGCACCAAGTGCCCCTCCAGGGGGTAGGACCTGCCCTCGATGAGGTTTTCGCTGGGGGCGTGGAAGTGGAACTGCTTGAGGGTGAAGCGCATGCCGTCGAGCTCCAGCGTGCTGCCGGGGGCATAGTCGACCTGCACGGTGTGGCCGTTGTTGGTGACGCTGTGCCCGCCTGCCTGGTAGTGGAACTGCAGCGGGGCCAGTTCGGCCTCCACCAGTCCCGTCAGGTTGACCGGCGACTGGTTGCTGCCCGCACACTGGCCATATTCCGGGGTGAGGCTGGCCCATTTTGCCGGACCGGCCTCGCCACCGTATTCCCAATGCGGGGTGGCGGCGAAGGCGGTGGGGCATAGCAGCAGGGCGGCGAACAGGGACTTTCTCATCATGCATCCTTATCTTGATTGAAAAGCATGGCCATCCGTTCCCGCAATAAACACGGAAATCGCAGATGGCATCATCTGAAATGCGGGATACAGAATGTCAGACCGGATTTTTATTATTGGCTGGGGATTGTCGACGATATCTATGATGCATTTAACATGAATCTAAATAATGTTCGGCACCCCATGCATATTGAATAATTGCCGTGTTTATTGAAAGCAATCTAATTAATGGCGTGTCGTTGCAGATGAATTCCCTCATGTTACATCCATCAAGGAGCATCTTTTTCTACCGCTCAGGCTCCCGCCACCAGGCCTCCTGCGATATATCAATACCTTGTTTCCAATATGGTTTTTGTGTTCCCATCCAGCCATTGAACAAATAACAGGCAGTCATGCGCGGACAGGCCGGGGCTGCTGCCATGCCCGGCCACAAGGGAGAGAAAACCCGAATTGAGAGTGTCGGGGGCCGGTGCCTGGCCTGGACGGGCAAACGTGCCTGAGCCGGTCATGGCGTCAGGTGATGGCCAGGAGGGACTGACCCCCTTATGACAACAGGGGCTGGGGCCCCTGTTGTCAGTCGTTCAACTCGTTACCTATCTTCTTGACGGTATCCCGGGTGCCGTGACCTATCTCGCGGGTCACGTCACGGGTGGTGTGGCCAATCTCCCGGGTCACGTCCCGGGTGGTGTGCCCCACTGTCCTGCCCGCCTCCTTGATGTCGGCGCAACCGCCGAGCAGGCTGCCCAGGATCAGGCCGAGTGCCAACAGTGCCGTGCCGTTACGCGCCATGGCGTGCTCCTTCTCGTGTCATCGTTGCAGTCTGTGTGATGACGGCCATTATGGCTGGGTGTGCAAGGGGCGGGCAACCAGCAGGGTGTGGCCCGGGCCCGGTATCTCGTGCTCGGCCTCCACGTGGAAATGGGCCTCGCGCAGGCACTGGTACAGCTCCTTGGAGTGATAGAAGCGGCTGTTGCCATTGGCCAGACAGGTGAAGTAGAGGGAGGTGGCGTTGAGACTGAAACTGGCGGCTTCGAAGGATTGGCGGTCCCAGAACAGCTCCAGGATGCAGACCCGGGCGTCCGGTTTCATGGCCAGCCGGATCCGGTTCAGGATGGCGACGATCTGTTCGTGGCTGAAACAGTCGAGGAACTGGCTCATCCACCAGATGTCGGCCTCACCGGGCAGGGAACCCGGTTGCAGCAGATCCACCGGATGGCCCTGCACCCGATCCGCCAGCCCCGCCTCTTCGATGTTGCGGCGGGCGAGCGCCAGCTGCTCGGGCAAATCGAGGATGGTGACTTGCAGCGCAGGATCACGACTGGCGCAGGCCAGAGCCCACTTGCCGGTGTTGCCACCGAGATCGTAGAGGTGGCGCGGCTCGTACTCGAACACCTTGTCCAGCGCCTGCTGGAAGGCCCAGTCGGAGTAGAAGTGATCGAAGGCAAACCAGCTGCGGCGGGCCTCTTCCGGCAGCTCGCTCAGGTGCGGGTAGAGGGTCTGCCAGGGGCCGAACACCTGCAGGCCGGCCGGGGTGCCCTGACGAATGGCGTCGAGCAGGTGGGCGAGGGGCTGATAGCAGAGGTGCTGGGTGAAGTCGAAGTTGACCCGGCTCATGGGGTCGTTCAGCAGGTACTTGCCAACCCGCCCCAGCACATAGCGCTCCTCGGCCAGGTAGCAGAGGCCGCCGCCGAGCCCCATGTCCAGCAGCACACCGGCGCCGTATTCGCTCAGCGCACAGGCCCGGGCGATGTCCGCCAGCGATGCGCCCTGCTGACCACGGCTCTCGAGAAAGGCGAGCACCCCGGTCTCGCGAAGACACCAGCTGGCTTGAAACAGCATGGGGCCGAAGGCGATTTTCTGTGCCTCGCTGATGGCCTCCAGCGCATTGTAGGGGTCTGTCTGATAATGCTTCACGGGGTGGCTCCTGCCGGATCAATGGCTCTGGGTACGGGCGAGTTCGGTCTGGATGGCCTGATTAAGGCCCAAGACCCAACGGTTATAACTGCGGTGGATGCTGCCCTTGCCCTTGTCGTCCAGATTGACACTGCTCACATAATTGATGGAATAATCGCGAGCGCTGTAGGGAATATCGATCACCGCCTGATGTTGGCGCACATTGACCTGACCACGAATAAGCCCGGGTTTTTCTTTCTTCATCACCCAGCTCTTGCTGATGCCCGCCGTAATAATGGCATTGGCTACCTGCTCATCGGTCAAATTAAAAGCAACCGGGTTGGCAGCCATATTGCGAATGGGCTGGCTGGTAGAACAGGCGGCCAACAGGGCACAGGTCAGCACCACGCATATTTTATTAACGAGTTTCATAATATATTCCTTGGAGAGTATATTCACCACTGGCGGATGGCAATAAGACAACACAAATCGTTAATTTTCAATCACCATGGCGGGGAATAATCTGAGCCAGCTATTATTTTTGATAAATAATGGTATTATCCGCCCAGAATTAACGTGATGACTCCATTTCATGCCGTGGAGCAGGCTGCGCCCGCCGGGGGCGCGCCTGTTATTCCCAGGGCATTTACACCAAGGTCAAGGACAGGTTGCCTGAAACATGCTCTCTTTTTCACTGCAGGACAGTCAGGCCCTGTCACCCGGTCTCGTCGATGAGGCCGCCTGGCAGGTGTGGGCACAACACGGGCGCTGGCCCGTCGAGCCGCCGTTTCCCGCCACCCCCCTGCTGCCCATGATGATGGCACGCCGCCTGAGCCAGGGTTCCCGGCTGGCGGTGCAGGTGGGATTGAGCCTGCTGGCCCGCCACCCCGTCGATTACGCCATCTTCGCCAGCCGTCACGGCGAACTGACCCGCTCCATGACGCTCTTGCAGGCGCTGGCTGACCGTCAGGCGCTGTCGCCTACCGATTTCTCCATGTCGGTGCACAACACCGCCGCCGGGCTCTGCTCCATTCAGGGCAAGGCCGCCATCCCCATGACGTCCCTGGCGGCAGGGGAGAGCAGCCTGATGGCAGGCTTGACCGAGGCGGTGGCGGCCCTGCAGGCCGGCGCCCGCAAGGTGCTGCTGGTGGCCTTCGAGGGGCCGGTGCCCGAGTTTCATCGTCCCTGGCTGGGGTCGGAGGCGCCGCCCCACGCCCTGGGGCTGGTGCTCGAGGCTGGCGACCAGTGGCGCTGCGAGGGTGTACGACCCGCGGTCGACGCCGCCAGCTCGCTGCCCCAGAGCCTCGTCTTCTGGCGGGCCCTGCTGCGGGACGAGCGGACCCTGACCCTGGGTGATGACCGTCAGGAGTGGACATGGCAAGCTTGCTGAACCGGGGATGGCGGCTGATCGGCACGGCGCTGGGCTTCACCCTGTTCGGGGTGGGGGGGCTGCTGCTCTCCCTGTTCTGGTTCCCCTTGCTGGCGCTCTGCCTGCGCGGGGAGCGGCGCCGTACCCTGGCCCAGCTCACCATTCGCCACAGCTTCCGGCTGTTTCTGGCCATGCTGCGGGGCTGGGGGGTGCTGGATTACCGGGTGAGCGGCATGCCCGCCGACCTGCAAGGCGCCCTGGTGGTGGCCAACCATCCCAGCCTGCTCGACTATGTCATCCTGGCGGCCGAGATGCCGGTGTGCGACTGCATCGTCAAGCAATCCCTCTGGCGCAACCCCTTCATCGGCGGCGTGGTGCGGGCGGCCGACTACCTGCCCAACGTGGCGGGGGAGGATCTGCTAACCCTGTGCACGGCGCGGATCCGGGCCGGCGGCCTGCTGCTGATCTTCCCGGAGGGAACACGCACCACTCCGGGGGAGCCGATCAAGCTGCAGCGCGGCGCGGCCCAGCTGGCGGTGCGCGCCCAGGTGCCGGTGCAGCTGGTGCGGATCCACTGCAGCGCCCGTTTTCTCACCAAGCAGGACAAATGGTTCAAGATCCCGGAAAATAAGCCGACTTTCACCATAGAATTTCTGCAGCAAGTGGCGGCACAAGAGGTGGTCGCCACCGGCCAGAGCAGTGCACTGGCCGCCCGCCAGTTGACCCGGTTTCTCACCCGGGCCCTGCAACCGGGGCCCCAATGACAGCGTATGGAACAGTTATGCAAGACCTGCATCTAGAGATAAAACAACTCATCATCGACAGCCTCAACCTCGAAGGGCTCACCCCTGACGACATCGACAGCCAGGCCCCCTTGTTCGGTGATGGCCTGGGGCTGGACTCCATCGATGCGCTGGAGCTGGGCCTTGCCATCAAGGGACGCTACGGCATCGTCCTCTCCGCCGACGATGAGAATACCCGTCGCCACTTTGCCTGTGTCGCGGCCCTGGTGGCCCTGGTGCAGGCGCAGTCTAAAGGGGAGGCCTGAGCCATGACCCGTGACGATATCTTTGCCCAGATCCAGGCCGCCCTCGTCGAGCTGTTCGAAGTCGACGAAGAGGCCGTGACCCCCGAGGCCCGTCTCTACCAGGATCTCGAACTCGACAGCATCGACGCCATCGATCTGGTGGTGCACCTGCAGAAGCTGACCGGCAAGAAGATCAAGCCGGAGGAGTTCAAGTCGGTACGCAGCGTCAACGACGTGGTGGATGCGGTCGAGCGTCTGCTGGCCGACGCCTGATGCCGGTTCGCGCCAAATCATGACGCGTTGGCTCTCTTGGCTGGCCAGTGGTGTCCTGCTGCTCTACCCGCTGGCGGTTTACTGGGGGCTGACCCGTGCCGGTCAGACCCCGCTGCTGCTCGCCCTGCTGCTCCTCTTCTCGCTGCGACTCTTGCCCGGCCTGCTCAAGGGGCGGTCCCGGCTAGGCCCACTGCCGGAATGGCTCTGGCTGGGTCGCCTGCTGGCCTGCATCGGGCTCGGGCTGACCCTGCTCTCTGCCCTGTTCAGTGCCCGGCACTGGCTGCTCTACTACCCCCTGGCGGTGAGCCTCTCCCTGCTCTGCCTGTTTGGCTGGAGCCTGACCCGCCCCATGAGCCTGGTGGAGCGGCTGGCCCGCTTGCAGGATCCCGATTTGCCGGCGGCGGCCATCGGCTACACCCGGCGGGTGACCCAGGTCTGGTGCTGCTTCTTCGTGTTCAACGGCGCCCTCGCGGCCGCCACCATCTGGCACGGGGATCTGGCGCTCTGGAGCCTCTACAACGGCCTCGTCAGCTATGTCCTGATGGGCTGCCTGATGGGGGGGGAGTACCTGGTGCGCAGGCGCGTGATGAAGAGGCTGACCCCATGAGCCTGCTGCAGACCCTCTGGCAGCGCAATGGTGCCCAGCCTGTGGCCTTCGGCCCCCAGGGGGAGGTGACCCTGGCCGAGCTGCGCCGCGCCAGCCTGCAACTGGCCAGAGCCATGGCCCGTCACGAGAGCGCCGGCCAGCCTGGCGCGCGCTGGGCCCTCTGCTTCGATGACAGCCTGCTGTTTGCCCAGGCCCTGCTCGCCTGCGCCCTCGGCGGCTATCAGGCTGTCCTGCCTGGCCACCAGCGGCTGGCCGGCCTGCAGGCGTTGCAGGCGCAATTTGACGGCCTGCTCACCGACTCCGAGCTGCCGGGCGCAGCGCTCCCCGTGCCCCAGTTCAGGCTGCCCCTGGCCGATGCTCACGCGGGGCTGGATGCCGCGCACAGTGTTCTTGCGCCGGAGCGCCTGGATATCACCCTGTTCAGCTCCGGCTCCACCGGCGAGCCCAAGGCGATCCCCAAGGCCTGGCCCCAGCTGGAGGCCGAGCTGCGGGTACAGATGGCGCTCTGGGGCGAGCGGATGGCCGACGCCCGGGTGCTGGCCAGCGTCAGCCACCAGCACATCTACGGCCTGCTGTTTCGCATCCTGCTGCCGCTGGCCCTCGGCCGCCCGTTCGATCGTCGTACCATCGACTACCCGGAGCAGCTGGCGACGCAAGGCGCCCCCTGGTGCCTGATCGCCTCCCCAGCGTTCCTGAGTCGGCTCGATCCGGCCATGCCCGCTACCGGCTGCCGGCTGATCGTCTCCTCCGGCGGCCCCCTGCAGCTGGAGGATGCCCGGCAAGCCCGGGCGCTCTTCGGTCAGCTGCCGGTGGAGATCTTCGGCAGCAGCGAGACCGGCGGCATCGGCTGGCGCCAGCGCCATCGGGAGCCGACTCTCTGGACGGCGCTGCCCGGGGTCGAGGTGCGGGTCGGCCCGGATCAGGGGCTGCTGCTGCGCTCCCCCTTCCTGGAAGAGAACGACTGGCTGGCCTGCGCCGATCGCATCGCCCTGCACGAGGAGGGTTTCGAGCTGCTGGGGCGTCAGGACAGGATCGTCAAGCTGGAGGAGAAGCGCATCTCCCTCGACGAGGTGGAGGCGCGCCTGCAGGCCCTGGCGGAGGTGGAATCGGCCGCCGTGCTGGCGCTGCAACAGGGCCATCGCCAGATCCTCGGCGCCGTGCTGGAGCTAAGCGAATTGGGCGCCGCCCGCTGGGACGAGCTCGGTCAGGGTCGCTTCCTGCTGGCCCTGCGCCAGCAGCTGCGCCCCTGGCTCGAACCGGTCGCCCTGCCGCGCAGCGTACGCCGGGTCGCGCACATGCCCGTCAACTCCCAGGGCAAACGCCCCTGGCCACTACTCAAGGAGCTGTTCGATGAGCCTGCCCGCTGACACGCTGCCAACCGAGCTGGGTTGCGAGGTGCTGGCCGATGGCGTGCGCCTGCGGCTGCGACTCGATCCCGCACTGCCCTGGTTTGCGGGCCACTTTCCCGGGGCGCCCCTGCTGCCCGGGGTGACCCAGGTCCACTGGGTGATGCACTACGCCGCCAGCCGGCTCAAGCTGACACTGCCGTTTCACGGGGTGGATCAGCTCAAGTTCCAGCGCCCGTTGCGCCCAGGGGCCGAGTGCAGCCTGAGCCTGCAGTGGCAGGCGGACAAGGGCCAGCTCCTCTTCAGCTACCAGCTCGGGGACGAGCCGGCGAGCAGCGGGCGGGTGCGCCTGATCCCATGAACCCCTGCATTCTGATTCCCTGTTACACCCATGCCGAGCCGCTGGCCCCCGTGCTGGCACGGCTGGCCGAATTCGGGCTGCCCTGCCTGCTGGTCGACGATGGCAGCGAGCCCGTCGCCGCCGCAGCGCTCGATGCGCTGGCCGCCCAGCACCCCTGGGTCACTCTGCTGCGCCACCCCCACAACCAGGGCAAGGGGGGCGCCGTGATGACGGGGCTGCGCCGCGCCCATGAGCTCGGCTTCAGTCACGCCCTGCAGGTGGATGCTGACGGCCAGCACGATCTCGCCGACCTGCCGGCCCTGCTGGGCGACGCCGGCAGCGGCCGGGAGCGCGTCCTGAGAGGCGTGATGTACGTCTACTGCCTGTACTGCTTCATCTACATGGTCGTCACCGGGCGTTGAGCACCGGGGCGGA
>ENA-OWLM01000446-OWLM01000446.1-metagenome-genome-assembly--contig:-NODE-446-length-16125-cov-6.188488_pt1 | contig 16125 bp, 14 predicted proteins | sample MGYA00245349_ERZ651102 | MGnify/ENA primary metagenome ERZ651102 (study PRJEB26857, sample SAMEA4031759) | metagenome | biome: human; feature: oral; material: saliva | place: Philippines | collected 2014... | reverse complement strand
TATTATGCCATTATTTCAATGAGTTATCTTTTTTTGTCGTGTACAAAGAAAAAAAAATATTAATTTTATGATTTATATAGATTTATTTTTAGATGCTGAGTGGTTGATTGAATATTATGCAAAATGTTTAAGTGTTTATTTGTTGCTCAAATGAATCACAAGTGTATAAAAAAGAGCGTAGATGTCATTGTTGAAAATGAAAAAACCATCTTTACAGATGGTTTTTTCATTATTAATAATTAGAACTTGTAACCGATTTTTAAGCCATAAGCTAAAGCATTGTTATCTTCAAACTCTGCTACATAATCAGAGCCACCTGCTTGATCACCAGTTTGAGCTTTCGCATCGCCTAACCAGAAGTATTTTACACCGCCGGCGATGAAGGTTGCAGGCGTTGGGCTATATTGAACACCCAAACCAACGTTCCAATAGCCTTTTGTTGGGCCAAGCGTTTCTACAGGGTTACCTGCGCCAGAGTCCCAACCTACAGAAACGTTACCCGCCCATTGGTCATTTAATTTACGACCTACACCTACGTTTGCAGACCATTGGTCATCGGTATATTCTACTAGAGAAAAACCATTTGGACGATTGACCAAAGGTCCAACAGCTTCAGCAGCTTTTCCAAATTTATAAGGTGTGATTGAGAAGTCTTTCCAATTTACCCAGCGTACATTTGCAAATGCTACAGTATTCGCCATGATGCCTGTTTGGAAGTCTAGATTCACAGATTGAGGTGTTGTAATTTTAGTTTTGCCATCAGCTGAATTAGCTGCTGCAAAACCACCAATTGCTTGTGAAATAGCAGGTAATAATGCAGGCGGTACAATACCACCCAACATTGGTGCTGCATTTGCTAATGGCGTTGCTAAACTCAGATTTTCATTCGCAACAAATTCATGATCAATTTCAGAACGGTATGTTACAGAAGCTTTTAATGCAATTTCAGGAATCTGAAATGCTGCACCAGCTAACCAACCTGCGGCAGAATCTTCTTTAATGTTCGCATCATAACCATTGAACACGCCATAAGCTGAACCACGTAATGAAACATGACCTTTAATTGTTTGATATACACCACCACCATAAATATTAAAGTTTTCAGTAGGCTGGAAACCAAAAATCATAGAAATGTTTTGTGTATCCACTTCAACTGAAGTACTACCTGTAGTGGTACCACCAATCATTGATGTTGTAACAGGTAGTGAGCTTAGTACTCGATCTGTTGGAGCTGCAACAAAATTATTAGTGCCAGTATATTCAGCATCTGCACCAAAAGGTTGGTCGTAAAGCAGACCAAAAGAGAATTTATCAGTAAGTTGGAATTTTAGTGCGGCACTAGGGAAATAGTAATCGCCCGCCATATCACCAATTTGACGATTTGTTGTGCTTGTGCCAGCTTCCTGTCCAGATACATCTGGATCTAATACAGAAATACCTGCTTCAAAGTAATTACCAGGTTGCAAGAATGCAGAGATTGACTGACCTGAACGATCTAGAGCAGCGGCAAATGCCCCCGTCATCGGTACAGTTGCTAAAATCATTGCTGTCGTTAATGTCTTTAATTTCATTCTACGTCTTTCCTTTAGGTGCAAATGCAAATGTTTGTTGCTCATTTTGTGTTTATGTTTTTTGGCTTTTGGAGAAGTCGGTTAACCGAAATCATTTGTTACTCCGTGTCACAAAAATAGCACAATTAAAATAAGAGTAAATGCTCTAGATATAACTAATCAGTTCAAAAAGTAATCACAATACCCTGTCCCATGATTTGTCCAGCTTGCTAGGCTATCGACCTGAACTGAACCAGTGACTGCTGCTGGAACGACATCAGCAGGGAAGGACATGATGGTGTCATATAATGCAGGATTAGATTCACGTACAGCAGCATCAGCCACAACTGACTTGGACACATCCCCCACTCGATAGGTGCCACTTTTAGCTGCTGAAATGACATCCATGGAAGTCACGGCACCTTGTGGCATGGTATGCAACCATCCCGCAGAAACTGAAAATCGCTTAAAGCCCTCATCACTTTTCAGGCTAAAATATTTTGAATCGGCGTAAGCACTTGCAGGTAAAGTGATGCATATCAAACCAACATATAAAAATGATTTGTTCATTTTAGTTCCCCTAACAAAAATGGTTTAGTTCATAACTGTGTTAAAACAACAAAACATCGTCAATCAATTGATTTCTAGTCGGTGAAAGACTGTTAAATTACGCTATGATGGATAGTGCAACTAAAAATCCAAAGGCGGTTTTTGGAATCCATCCGTAATTTGTGCAAGCAGTTCAGCAAATTTAATGGTGACTTTGTCTGCATACGGTTGTCCCAATATTTGAATATTGACTGGTAGATTGTCCTCAGATAAGCCTATCGGTGCAGAGGTTGATGGCAACCCAAATACAGTTGCTGGCGAAATCCATTTGAATAACTCAAGATAGAAACGTTTTCTTCCATCGACTTGTAGCGTGCGAAACATCAAAGGTTCTTTATGATTGTGTTCAAACGCTAGAGTCAAAATAGGTGGGCAAATAATGACGTCGTATTCTGCAAAAATTTCAAGACATTTTTGCTTGATATGCAATGACTCTTCATATTTGGCAAGCCATTCTGCATGACTCAGGTTAGCACCTTGTGTAAATCCATAGGCCAAAGGCGGAATGCCTGCTTTACCATTAAGTAATTTGATTAATGGCGTAGATGCCGACATGGACAATCGACTTAGTTTAGGATCTGCAAAAGTCATTTGGCTGATCAATCGAGTGGCGTAGGATTTAAATATTTCATCAAAATCCCAATTTTTTGGACGACCTACATCCACGTTAACCTTGGCAGTTTGCAGGGTTTGCAAAAGTTGATCGTATTTTTTCTTTAGCCGTGAATCGATTGGACACGATTCATCATCCATCCAGAATAATACTTTAAACTCTTGAATGGTTTGTTTTTCAGATTCCTTGAGTTTAAAAGCTCTAAAGTCATCCGCATTTGGCTCGACTAAAACATCTAATAATAAACTTAAGTCCCGTGCTGAACGAGCCATTGGACCAATGACGACAAGGTCAGGTTGGGATAACTCGTCCTCGTAATTCATGATGTGTCCTCTGAAATCAATCAATCCATAGGTGGATTTATGACCATAGACACCACAAAAATGTGCTGGTGTTCGAATAGAACCACCAATATCACTACCAAGCTCAATCGGTGTAAATCCCGATGCTAGTGCCGCAGCAGAACCACCTGATGAGCCGCCTGTTGTGAGATTTAAATTCCATGGATTATTGGCAGTACCATAAAATTTGTTGTAGGTTTGAATATCTGCACATTTAAAGGGTACATTGGTTTTTGCAAAAGGAATGGCTCCAGCACCGACCAATTTATTGACCGAAACAGCATTTTCGGTGGGGACATAGTGTTGGAATTCTGGATTGCCATCGGTACACGGCATGCCTTTCACTTTAAAGGCATCTTTGATGGTCATCGGAATGCCATGTAATTTACCAAGTGGGGCTTGTCGCTTGATGGCGAGGTCAGCCTGATCTGCTAAAATCCTTGCATTGTCATAATCAAATGCAACACAACTATTGATGTGTTTGTTGTATTTATTAATCCGTTCAATCTGTGATTCCAGCAATTCACGGCTACTGATTTGTCCATTTTGGATGGATTGTACTAACGCAGTTGCATCATCATAAACAAAATCTTTTGGCATTTTCTTTGCTTCCTATCAAACAATTCAAGTAGATTTTGTAAGCATAAGGTGCAATATTGAAGCTCATGATCGGACATAAAATCTGTCATTTTCGGACAAAACAACAAAAAGGGATGAAATAATGTTGATACCATCGATATTGGTAGACACGTATATGGACTATGCTGAAGAACAAGGTGTTGATTTGGCAAAATTTTGTAGTGAACAAAATATTGTTAAGGATCATGTTGAACTAACACAATATTTCTTGTTATTAGACTGGATTGGGCGACAACTTCCTGATCATGATCTTGGTGAGGAAATTGGTTGGCGATTTACGTCACAACTATTTGACCCCATTGGCACTGCAATCATATCCTCAGAAACGTTGTCATCCGGATTAGACGTTGCCTTAAAATATTGGGATGTCTTTGGTATTGGATTGGCGTTACTCTCTCGAAAACACGGCAATAATGTTGAATTAGAGATTCAACCAACTTTACCTATCAATGAAAAATACCAAAAGATTATTTTAAAATCTGCAATCATTTGCCTTTATAAAATTATATTGCAAATATTACCATTTAAGGCATCTGATATTCATATATTTTTCAAAGGCGAAAAAAATACCCAAGATTTTCCTTCTGGAATATACATTGGGTATCATGCGACGGAATGGAAAATTCGTTTTCCTGAGCATTTTCTAGCTGAAAAAAGTTTTTGTGCGAATAAGTTAAGCTTTGAGCGTGCCATCACACATTGCGAACAAGTATTGGCAGTGTATCATCAAAATCAAGCCTTTGATCATGTGACGATGCACACATTGAATGACATCGCACAAATAAAATCCGTATCCACCAAAACCGTTTATAGGCAACTAAAACAACAAGGACAGAATTTTCAAAAATTACAACAAAGCAAAAAATATACGCAAGCCATGATGTTATTAAATCAAAAAGAACTTTCTATAGAGAAAATCGCAGAAACATTAGGTTATCAAGATCCATCGAATTTTACCCGTGCGTTTAAGCGCTGGGCACATGTTTCACCAAGCTTGTATCGCAAGCAAAATGCTTGAGTACTCACTGTGATTTAATCATAGGGCACAGCCCAGTTGTGACGATATTTCACATAGTTGCTCACTGGTATACTACTGAGGTGAAAGTATAGTAATACATTGGGGGCTTAGGAAGTTAATCATATTAAAAAGTATGGTAACTTCCTTAAGTACCATTTATACAATTACGTAAAAAAGATTGCGAGTCAATGCGAAGAAGTATCTCCTTTCAATGGAACTGTCGATGATAAATCCTACTTTTGTGCTCATCGTGTAAAAGGTAAAAGAGGTCCTGGAGTGAGCAGCACTGCTGCGTAAGGTAAAAATCGTATTTGAAATACTTATACGTGGTGGGGATGTCTACACAGAAATTGTTACTGATTGCTCCAAAGCCACGCTTCAAGGGATTATCCGTAGACATATCGACCTAGATTCAGTAATCAATACGGATGGCTGAAGAGGTTTTGATCGTTTAGTTGATATTGTTTTTGACAAGCATTTGAGAGTGGATCATGGTAACAATGAATTTGCTTGTGGGGAACGTCATATTAATGACATAAAATCATTCTGGGGCTATGCGAAAAGCGGCTTAGTAAGTTTAATGGTATTGACAAAAATTTGTTGTATTTGCATCTTAAAGTGAGTAGCACCACTTCGCAAGATATACATTCAATCATCGGCATGGTAATTTATACCTCAATTTTCACACTTAAACTACTCTGTAATAAATCTCTTAAGTCCCTAAATTAATATAAGAATCTGTGCAATCGGTCTAGTTTTTCATAAAATGTCTTAATTTTATGGCTCGTAAAATAGGTAAGGCACGTTGGATTGTCAAGCTAATACGCTCTAACAATTCATGATTAATAATCCTATAATCACTGGAAAAATCCTTGTCTGTCGCATACACACCCAATGACATTGTTTGAGTTTGAAAAAAACTAAACAAAGGTCTTAATTGATGTTCAATCACCAGTGAATGTCTTTCACTGCCACCAGATGCAGCAAGGATGACAGGAACATTCACCAAAGCAAATTGCTCTATCAGATCAAAAAAGTGCTTGAATAATCCAGGGTAAGACGCACGGTAAACAGGTGTTCCCACAATTAAGGCATCAGCCGTTTCTACTGTATGCAACGCTATTTGCACATGTTCAGGTAATTGCTTACGATCAAATGTTTGACCAATAAAGCCACCAATTTCACTAAATTTAACAAATTCCAATTCAACTGAAAGTCGTTTGGCAATTTCATCGGCAATCGTTTGCACCAATGTTTCGGTTTTGGATTGCATGCCAAATCCGCCAGAAACCACAACCAGTCGCAATGTCGGTGGATGCTCAAACATGAAGTATTCTCCCAAAAGGAGGCTGCTTGATTGGGTCCAAATCAAGCAACCATCATATGATTTATGATGCTTTAACAGCTGTAATCGTAATTTCAAGCAATTGCTCTGGATGAATCAATTTACTGATTTCAACCAAAGTACATGCAGGTTGATGTGAGCCAAGATATTTTTTCAGAATATCACTGGATTGGCTTGTAAATTCAGCGATATCAGTCGTATAAATCGTCCACGTTGCAATATTGCCAAAATCTAATCCAATACTGTTTAGACTTTTACTAGCAATACTTAGAACAAAATCTAATTGATCCGCAACAGTACTTCCGACCAGCGATAAATCCGCCAAGCCACCTTTAAGTGGTGCAATGCCCGAAAGATATACCGTATTACCGACCTCTATTATTTGACTGAACGCAAACAGATCAAAAACATCTTGCTTGAAGTAATCCAAATCTGGTGTACTTAATTTCATGTGCGATCCCCTACTTCCACAGCATATTCCTTGATGATGTCATTACCTGTATCAACCACAAGGTTTAACCCCGCAGAACGACGCTCAGCTTTACCCCTGAATACATCCAAAGGATCTTCAAAATCACGTACATAACCCAATGCAAAGCAAGCACATTGATAACCCATCAATTTAAGCAATTCATCATCAAGTGTTTGTGCTATTTCTGGTGGCGTTGCCAAATATTGGTTTTCTTCCTGTCTTAACCAACCTGCACAATAGTTCACATTAATTGCTTGACGAATTTTATCGGTATTATTCACACCAGCACCATGGTAAATTTTACCTGTATACACTAGAACAGAACCTTTGCTCATTTCCGCAGCAATCGTTTGATCTTGCGTAAATTTTTGACGTGCACCAATATACATACTGTTTGGTACGACACGAGTTGCACCGTTTTCTTCTGTATATTCAGTCATTGCCCAAAGTGTATTGAACTGTGGTTCATAATCATCTGGAAAATCAAAAAAGTCCCAAGTCAATTGATCTTGATGCAATACTTGTGCTGGAGCACCTGGATTAACTGTAATGATTTGGGTTAATTGCAATTGAATCGTAGACGCTTTATGCAAATGTTTTTTTGCCGCATCCAGCATTAATGGATGAGTAATGATTTCTTCACGTGCAGTTTTTGAACGAGCCACCAAAGAACCAGTACGTTGGGTCTTTTTACCCAAAAATACATCTTCGCCATATGGACTTGAATAAACATATTCATGCGTTTCTTCGGCAATACGATCCATAATCTCAGGAGAAACTAGGTTTTCAATGATACAATGACCATGCTCTCTCAATGCTTTTGCAATGTCATCACCAGTTGCGGTATTTGGTAAACGAATCAGTTCCATAGTCTTCTCCAATATAAACTCAATCACATAAGATAAATGTAATTTAAATAGTCTGGAGAATGGCGACATCTAACTTAAGTTATATAAATTAAGCTCTGATTCAAAAAAGTCGGTTTAATTGCTTATGATAACCAATTATTGAGAATTATTATTAATTGAGTGCTTGCCATCAAGATTCTAGGCAAAAATGCATAATTATAGTGACTAATGCACCAAATAATAACACATTTTTTTATAATCATTACGTCCTTAAATTCACAATATAATGATTTTTATCATTTAAATAGAAATAATACGTTTTTTCGTAAAAATATGCTTTATTCTCTCAAAATTGACCTTGAACAATGAATGCGCCCGTTTATGCCATGAATTGAGGCATTCAAGTCAATAAAAATCATGGGCTAATTACTTACAATATATTGATACTAAATAAAAAATATACAAACCAAGTTGCTTGGAATAGCCATAAAAAATACGGCACTGTTGCAAATAGAGATTTGAGTCGATGATGTTCCCTTTAAAAAGTACTTAGAGACCGAAAACCCTGTTGATTAGACACACTTCACCCTGAGGCTGACCATAATAAAATGACGATGCTTGTCCTTTACGTAGTGCACGCATGACTTCAATACCTTTAATTGTGGCATAAGCCGTCTTCATAGATTTGAATCCTAATGTGGCCCTGATGATCCGCTTTAGCTTGCCATGATCACATTCAATCACGTTATTTTTATACTTAATCTGCCTGTGCTCAAGGTCTGGTGGACATTTACCTTCCCGTTTTAACCGTGATAAAGCACGTCCATATGTGGGTGCTTTATCCGTGTTGATCACTTGTGGAATTTGCCACTTCTTCACATTATTTAAAATTTTTCCAAGAAAACAATATGCTGATTTGGTATTACGTCTAGAAGAAAGATAAAAATCAATGGTATCGCCACGTTGATCGACTGCACGATACAGATAAGACCATCGTCCATTCACTTTTACATAGGTTTCATCAATATGCCACGAGCTCAGATCTGTAGGATTACGCCAATACCAGCGTAAACGTTTTTCTATTTCAGGAGCATAACGTTGAACCCAACGGTAAATAGTCGTGTGATCAACATTCACACCCCGTTCGGCCAGCATTTCCTGCAGTTCACGATAGCTAATGCCATATTTACAATACCAGCGCACAGCCCAAAGAATGATTTCGCCCTGAAAATGCCGACCATGGAAAGGATTCATATGCTGCACCTTTAGCTAAAACAGTCTTCAGCTTACCATTCGTGGTTATTTGCAACAGTGCCGTTTGAAGAGGATTGGTCTAAGATCACGCTAGGTGATTATTCCGAAACTGTTACTAGCGGTTCACGCGATTGGGCTCAATACTATTCAGATTCGGGAGATAAGTTCATTCGAATGACAAACCTTGTTCGTGATGGGATTCACTTAGATCTGTCAGATTTAAAATTTGTGAAATTGCCTGATGACTCTAATGAGGGTAAGAGAACAAATCTAAAATCAGGAGATATTTTAATTTCGATCACGGCTGAGTTAGGTAAATTAGGATGGATTCCCGACGGATTAGGAACAGCATATATTAATCAACATACGGCTTTAGTCCGAATCAAAAAAAGTTGTGATTCGAAGTTTATTGCTTATGGATTATCGACTGAAAAATATAATAATAAATTGAATAGCCTTAATGATTCAGGCGCAAAAGCCGGATTAAATTTAGGAACAATTAGAAATTTTGAAGTAATTATTCCCTTAAAAGAAGAACAAACCAAAATCGCTACTTTTCTTTCAGCAGTGGATGAAAAGATTAGTCAACTTTCGCAAAAACTCCACCTTCTGAGCCAATATAAACAAGGCATGATGCAAAAGCTGTTTAGTCAGCAGATTCGTTTTAAAGCAGATGATGGCAGTGAGTTTGGGGAATGGGAACAATCTTTGTTAGGACAACATTGCCAAATCACTACTGGTAAGCTTGATGCAAACGCCATGAAAGAGGATGGTCAATATAGATTTTATACATGTGCCAAAGATTACTATTTCATTGATAGTTTTGCTTTTGATACCGAAGCATTATTAATTTCAGGCAATGGAGCACATGTCGGTTATATTCACTACTACAAAGGAAAATTTAATGCATATCAAAGAACCTATGTCCTAGATAATTGGAAACATAACATTCAATACGTAAAATATTTCATGGAAAAATACTTAAAAGCACGTATATACGGTGAAAAAAAGGAAGGAAATACTCCATACATTGTATTAGCCACATTAAGTGAAATGCCTTTCCAAGCACCTAGCCTCGAAGAACAAACCAAAATCGCCAACTTCCTGTCATCCATCGACCAAAAAATCGATGTTGCTTCAGAGCAGCTAGAGCAAGCCAAGCTTTGGAAAAAAGGGCTTTTACAGCAAATGTTTGTTTAAATATCTAGAAAGGCCAATCAAACCATCTGATTGAAAGACTTTGAGGGTAAAACATCACCGTATGTTTTGAGCTTTAATCAGATGGATTTCACTTAAATCACCGTAATTCGATAAAAAATTAGAGAAAGAGATGTCCGTACAAAGCGAAGCTCAACTTGAAAATGAACTCATTGAACAGCTCAAAAACCTGGGCTATCACCAGGTTGATCTCAAAGATGAAAATCAACTGCTGAGCAATCTAAAAATTCAAGTTGAACGCGCCAATGACATCACTTCTTTCTCTGCAAATGAATGGGCACAAGTCCTCAATCACTTAAAAGCAGGTAACAGTTTTAACTGTGCCAAAGTGCTGCGTAATCGCTTTCCTGTGAACTTTGATGATGGTTCTACACGCCACATTGATTTTTTGTTTGCCGATCCTCAGAAAAACATCTATCAAGTGACCAATCAGATCGCCATCGATCACAGTGCGAGTAATGGCCACACCAGTCGTTTTGATGTCACCTTGTTGATCAATGGCCTGCCTTTGGTGCAAATCGAGCTAAAACGCGCCGGGGTAGAGCTTCCTGAAGCCTTTAACCAAACCCAACGCTATGCCAAAGTCGCTTACAGTAGCGGAACAGGTCTGTTTAATTACATCCAGCTGTTCGTGATCAGTAATCGTGACCACACCCATTACTATTCAACAGGCACCAGTCATTTCGAATTTACCTTCCCCTGGGCAGATTTTGACAACAAGCACATCCATAAAATCGAGACCTTTGCTGAAGCCTTTCTAAACCATCAGCACATCACCCAAATGCTGACTGAATACATGGTGATCCTGGAAGTTGAAAAGCGCTTGATGGTACTGCGTCCCTACCAAATCTATGCGGTACAGCAGATTATTCAGCGTGTGCAACATTCAGAGCAAAATGGCTATATCTGGCACACCACAGGCTCCGGAAAAACCCTCACTTCATTCAAAGCCAGCCAACTCATCATGCGCTTGCCTGAAGTTGAAAAGGTCCTGTTCGTGGTGGATCGCAGTGATCTCGATACCCAAACGGTGCGTGAGTTCAATGCCTTCAAAAAAGACAGTGTCGATACCACCAAGAATACAGGCACCCTGGTGACTCAATTGGGGCAAAAGCATGACAAACTGATTGTCACCACCTTACAAAAGCTCAATATTGCGATTAGTTCTGACGGTTATAGCGATCAGATCCGCTATCTCAAAGATAAAAAAGTCGTGATCATTTTTGATGAATGTCACCGTAGCCAATTTGGTGATACCCATCGCAATATCAAACGCTTCTTTAATCAGGCGCAAATGTTTGGTTTTACCGGAACGCCTATTTTTGAGAAAAACAGCCAACTGAAAATTGACTCACAAGCAGTCACCACCAATGCCCTGTTTGACGAATGCCTGCATAAGTACGTGATTACCGATGCCATTCGTGATGGGAACGTCCTACCCTTCCAGATTGCCTACCTGGGCAAATACACCAGCAATGGCATCGAAAATAGCGACAGCTATGAAGAAGATGTAGAAGGGATTGATACCAAAGAACTGTTTGATAACCCTGCCCGTCTCGAAATGATTACCCGCTATATCCTGGATAATCACCACATCAAAACCAAAAATAAAACCTTCACCGCGATGTTCTGTGTCAGTTCCGTTGAAGTCCTGACCCAGTACTACGAATTGTTCAAAAAAGTACAGCAGGAAAAACAGCAGCAAGCCGAAGAACAGGGTGGAATTTATACGCCATTGAACATTGCCACGATTTTTTCCTTTGCAGCCAATGAAGAACTCAAGGTCGAAGATCACAGTGGTTTAATTGAAGAAGAGTCTGCGGATCTCCCGACCCGGATCAGCCAATCCAATCGGGATAAGCTCGATCAATACATTGCTGAATACAATGCCAAATTTGGCCAGAACTACAACTCAGGCGATGAGTTCTACGCTTACTATCGTGACATTGCCAATCGGGTACGTAAAAAAGAAATCGATATTTTGCTCGTGGTAAATATGTTCCTGACCGGTTTTGACTCAAAACCACTCAACACCCTGTATGTCGACAAGAACCTTAAATATCATGGTCTCATTCAGGCCTTTTCACGGACCAACCGTATTCTGAATGCAGACAAGCCGTTCGGTAATATCCTGTGCTTCCGTAACCTGAAACAGGCCACGGACCAAGCCCTCACCTTATTCTCAAATAAGGAGGAAGCGCAAAAAATCGTGCTGATTCCAAGTTTCGACAGCATCAAGGAAAAGTATAATGCTGCGGTCGCCCATTTACTCAGTATTGCCCCAGATCCAGATCAAGTCCCCAATACGCTAGAAACCGAAGAACAGCAATTGGAGTACGTCAAAGCCTTCCGTGAGATGATGCGGATCAATGCCCAATTGGAAAACTTTGTCGAGTATGACCAGGATGATACCGATTTAAACAAGGCAGAATTCCAGAAGCATACCTCACAGTACAAATATCTGTACAACAACGTCCGTGTGGTCCAGCCTAAAGACAAGGTATCGGTCCTCAATGACGTCAATTTCCAGCTGGAACTGATCCACCGCGATACCGTGAATGTCGGTTATATCCTGAATCTACTGCAATCGGTGGTCAATCATAAAGATCCTGAAAAGAAACAGCAGTATCGTTCCCAGGTGCAAGATATCATCTCGACCAATCACAACTTGTATGACAAACAAGAGCTGATTCAAAAGTTCCTGGATGAAAACATTCCGCGCATGGCCAATGGCCAAAGCGTTGAACAAGCCTTTGCTCAGTTTTGGGATGTGGAAAAAGAAAAGGCGCTGAATGAGCTGTGTCAAAAAGAAGCCATCAAACCTGAAGTCTTCAAAACGGTGCTCAGCCAATATGAATACACCCAGCGTTTACCTAGCCGTGAAGATGTCAAAGACTTACCGATTGCGCGTCCCAAGATCTCAGAACGTAAGACCCTGATGAACACTCTGGTTCTCAAAACTCGAAACTTTATTGAAAAGTTCTATCGAGGTTTATAAGTCCCTGAAACGAAAAAATGCCTGAACTTCAGGCATTTTTTACGTCATCACTAACAGCTTCGGTAATCTGGTAATCTCCTCTAATAAAAAAATTTAATTTTTTAAAGATAAGATAAATTTCTCAATCATCTGTCTTTCTGATTCAGGTAATTCTTGAATAGATTTTGTAATTGGATCACTCCCTGGATGAGTATGTTGATCTATACATCCTAATAAATAATCAGCAGATATATTCAATACAACAACTAGCTTATAAAAATTTTCTAATGACGGTTTACGAGAACCTGCCTCGATATGTGCAATTGATGTAGATGGAATACCTGATTTCTCCGACAACTCTTGCTGTGTCATTTTTCTCATTTTTCTGATCTCTTTTAGTCTTATACAAAATAAATCAGAATTCATCTCAATCATCATAACAAACAACCATAAATCGACAATACAAACTTGACTAAATAGACAAGTTTTCGTATAAATATTGATAGTATTTTATTGTCTATTTCGACAAAAAACATCTTATACAAACGAAGGAGGAACATTAGATGATCAATATTGTATGTGCATGAGTGCACTATCTGACAATAGTACACTCATGCTTTTCATTCCAAATCAATGAAATGAAAGATTGTAAAATTTCGACTTTTTACCTTTGCATTCTTTCATAACCAACAATTTAAGTAAATTTTTCTTTTACGAAAAAAATCTATTCACTTAAAGGCTCGATTATGAATAACTCTCCTAGCGTTCTTAATTCTATTAAACCTGAAATCCGTAATCTTAATGTGCGTACTATTTCAAAAATGATTGCTTCTAAAATTATCACAACCACAGAACTACAATTACAACGTGAACCAAACTTTTGTAAAATTCTTAATGTTGCACAACATCTCACAACCTACGAAGCTGTTACATATTTTGTTGATAATCAATTTTTTGAAGAATATGGTTTTCAGCAATTATCTTTAATTCGTCTACAGGATATATATGATCAACTTTTACTTAATTTTTATGAACATCTAAGGAATACTATTTATTATCCTATGTCATAAATAGGTTTTGATATGAATTAAGTCCTCACGTAACAATAAATGAGGACTTAATTCATGGAGCTTTAATTTTTCAGCGCTGCACTTCCATATATGGACATATATGGACAAATCCCTGACAAGAACGACAGGAAGTAGTTTCCCATCCCATAACTCTATTCCGGATTACATAAGATCATAAGTTGCGTAAGTTATGCAACTTTATAAATTTATATCTCTGACAGATCAGCCCATTAACGGTTCTTCTGGCCAGAGAGATCTTTAATTCTTAACAATGCACTTCCATATATGGACATATATGGACAAATCCCTGACAAGAATTACAGGAGAAGCTTTCCATCACATAACTCTCTTGGAAGTTAAGTAAGTTAAGTAAGTTAAGTAAGTTAAGTAAGTTTATAGCTTTATGTTCATTACAGATCAATCCCTGGCGGTTTATGTAATAGCCCCAGTTAAAACGGACACTTCTCAATTAAGACCTAGTCATAGCACTAGGGTTAAGGAGTGTTCTATGGAACGTATTGAAGTTATTAAATCAGTTCAGCGTCGTCGACGTTATTCAGGTCAGGAAAAAGCCCAATTTGTTGCCATGACCATGCAACCAGGCTCATCCGTTCCCTCTGTTGCCAGACAGTATGGCATCTCACCAAGTTTGCTGTTTAAATGGAAAAGACTTATGCAGGATGGTGGAGTAACTGCCGTGGAAACCAATGCGTAGGTCTTCAGTGTGATTGACTATAATGCGCTGTTAAAAATATCAAACAGCTTCAGTAAAGGTTTGGATGAAAAAGCGTAGAAGTTCTCAGGAATTGCTCAGGCACAAAATACATATCGCACATGCCATGCTCTTTATTTGAAAGCACCCAAGAATAAAAACAGCCCATAATTTGAAGTTCATGATCAGTAGCAGAGAAGCTTGGGTCGGATCCTCACTTCAAATCTTACAGTCTGCAAGTTTAGCGTTATTCATTACCAGGGCGGACTAAATTTTTCCTGTAGGTTGGTAGTGTTCAAAATAAGAATTTCTATTATTCAGGTTACGATAACTTTTCTGATTTATATTTTTCTTTATAGCCCACTTTTAACAAATCAGAATAATACTTTTTTACCTTTTCAGGGTCGAGAAGTTCAAGTGAAATCCTTTCTTTAAACGCTTCGATCTCTTCGCCTACATTGGCATATTTACCCCCGAATTCGGGATATTTGATAAGGTCACACAATTTTTGAGCGAAAAATATAGATTGTTTTGGGGTCAGCTGATATGTCGGTTCCAGTACCTTATCACTAACAATTAAGGAGGCTTTTTGATTAAAAGAAAATTCGATATGTGTAATTGTTCTTCCTTCTTTCTTCTGCTCATAACTTACGTCGATATCAGTAAGTTTATTAATTTGATCTATGGCAACCGTCAATACACGCTTTTTGAAATCTCCCATGGTTTTATATTCATTTTCAAGTAGACCTAACTTATCACGCAATTCAACCATACTAATATATAGCTTGCCTTTGCTACGCCATCTAATCAAAAGTTCATACAGCCGTATAGCGTATACACTAGATAATTGAGAAATTTGCTTTAATTCATAACGAGTAAACTTTTCTTCAAGTTTTACAAAAAGCTGTAAAATATCAGGAGCAAAAATTAGTTGAGCGCATGCAGCTTCTTTAACATAGCCAACTTTTGATACCCAACGGCTTTTGTAGACCGCTGGCTTACCTGTAACAGGATCTATGGCCTTATAGGTGAGTCTACGTTCAAATAAGTTATCACACGCTCCTTGAAGAGCCTCATAGGCCGCTTGACGCCCCAAATTAAAGTGCTTCATGTATTCAGATGCGTGTATTGTTAGCAATGTATCCGATGTAAGCTCTTTTTCAATTTCCCGGGCTGCAATAATTGCAACTAAAATTAAGCGTTGTTCTGACAGAGTCAACGCATAAGATGCTTCAATCAAGTTATTATCTTTATAAATTACATTTGCCATGTTGTGATCAAAGAAACAAATATTATTAGTGGACATTAACACTTAATGTCCACTAATGGAAGATCTATCTATGTCAGGAAAACGTCCATTTATGTCAGGAAAACGTCCATTTAAATCAAGGAAAACGTCCACTTATTGTCAGGAAAACGTCCATTTAAATCAAGGAAAACGTCCACTTATTGTCAGGAA
>ENA-OWLM01000445-OWLM01000445.1-metagenome-genome-assembly--contig:-NODE-445-length-16169-cov-3.888296_pt1 | contig 16169 bp, 15 predicted proteins | sample MGYA00245349_ERZ651102 | MGnify/ENA primary metagenome ERZ651102 (study PRJEB26857, sample SAMEA4031759) | metagenome | biome: human; feature: oral; material: saliva | place: Philippines | collected 2014... | reverse complement strand
TCGCGCTGCACATCGGTCAGCACGGGATAGAGGTGGCTGGGATCGTCCGGATAGACCCGCGACAGGATGAGTTCCACGTCCAGCAGCTGGATCAGCTGCTCTCCCACCCGGGTCACGCCGGTGACGAACACGTTCTGTCCGAGGGAGGGGGGCGGCGGCTCGATGTCACGCCAGTTGCACTCGGTGATCTTGTCGATGCCCCGCACCAGGAAACCCACCAGGGTGCGGCGGCAATCGGTGATGATGATGAAGCAGTTGGGCATCTCCTCCCTGGTGATGGGGCGATAGCCCACCGCCATCGCCATGTCGATCACGGGGATGGTGGTGCCCCGCATGCTGGCCGCTCCGAGCACGGTCGGATGAGACTGCGGCAGGGCGGTGAGCTGGGTGTAGGGCACTATCTCCTTCACCTTGAGCGTGCCGATGGCGAAGGATTGTCTGGCAGAGAGGTGGAACAGCAACATGCCCTGGGATTGGTTGGCCTTGCTCGTCATGGCGGATGTCCTGTTGATCTAGTCGGTGACGGTCAATCTGGTGTTCAGCATAGAGGATGGTGACATGGATGACTCCTCTGTTATTAACGGCGGCGCACCGTAAAACTGGATCCCTTTTCCCATCATTTTGTCGCCCCGTTTATCGGGAGGCGGACTGCTGTGCGTCCTGGTCGTGCCCCAGCCAGCGCCGGGAGGCATCGGCCAGCGCCGCCTCGTCCCGGTAACCCAGCCTGGCCACGACCTGGGCCGGGGTGCTGCCGCTTCTGAGCAGGCGAATCCCCTGCAACAACTGCCACTGGGCGAGCAGGTTCTCTGCATCCAGGTTATCCGGTTGCCGCTCGGCCAGCAGGGCCTGCCAGGCGGCCAGACTGCCCGGTTGCCGGGTCGCCAGCCCCTGCCAGGCGTCTTGCAACAGCTGATCCCCTTGCGGCGTGATGGTGCAACCCTGCAACTCGTCCCCCAGGATCTGCAGCCGCTGGCCATAGGGGCCTTGCCACTCTCTGGGCCGCGACCAGTGGGCCAGGTTCTCCAGCAGCGCATCCATCAGCGGACTTGCCTGCAGCCAGCCGGCCTGAGCCGGTTGGGGCACCCGCACCGAGCAGGCCAGCAGATCGTACTGGCAGCCCGCCAGGGGGGTGAAGGCGGCGAGGGCATCGGCACAGAGCCAGAAGTAATTCCCCTCCGTCAACAACAGCTCATGGGCGCCCAGCCTCAGCAGTGCCGCTCCCCGGGTGACGCGCAGCAGTTGGCCCATGGGAGAGCGCTTGCGGGGACCGACCTGGAGAGTGGGAGTGGAAAAATGCTGATATTCGATGGCGTGATGCATGTAAAAACCCTGATATGATGCTGCCTGGAGGTAACAAAAATGGAAACCAGGCGTAAAAAACGCTTCATTGCCGGTGCGGTTTGCCCGGCGTGCGGCAAGATGGACACCATGATGCTGTATATGGAGCATGGAGTCGAGAAGGTGACCTGCGTCGACTGCGGGGACACCCAGGTGCAGACCCAGGCCGAGGTGGACAAGGCGACCCGGGAGGCTGAACAGGTCATAGGGGTGTTTCGTCCCGAGTGAGAACGAGCGGCCCGGTGAAGGGGCAGGGGAGGTTCCGGTAACAGCCGGGGCCGTCTCTCGCTCCCGCAGCCGTTTTTGTCCGGCGCCGGACCGGCGTCTCTCCGGATTGCCGACTTTTTCAGCATGAGGGGGTTGGGCTGATCATATGCTTGGCCACCTTTTTGAGGTATTCTGGGGCCGTTTTTTCTATCCGCAGGATCCCTGACATGAAAGTAGCTCCCCTGAGCGTGGTTACGCTGGAATACACGGTCACCGACGAACACGGTGAAGTCATCGACACCACAGTCGGCAAAGAGCCGCTGGTGTATCTGCACGGTACCCGTTACCTGGTCTCCGGCCTCGAAGCCGAGCTGGAAGGTCGCAGCGTGGGCGAGGCCTTCGACGTCACCCTGACGCCGAACCAGGCCTACGGCGAGTACGACGAGAACCTGGTGCAGGAAGTGCCCGGCGAGTTGTTCGATGGCATGGAAGTGTCTGAAGGGGATACTTTTGTGGCCGAGACCGACGATGGCCACCGTCCGGTGACCGTCATCGAGGTGTCCGAAGAGTTCGTCAAGGTGGATGGCAACCATCCCCTGGCCGGCGTGACCCTGGGCTTCAAGGTCGAGATCAAGGACGTGCGTGCCGCGACCGCCGAAGAGCTGGCCCACGGCCATGTGCACGGTGCCGGTGGCTGCGGTCACGATCATGGCCATGATCACGGTCACGACCACGATCACGACCACGGCGGTTGCTGTGGTGGTCACGGTCACGCCCATGCTCACGACCACGGCGACGACCATGGTCACGGCGGCTGCTGCGGTGGTGGCGGTTGCGGTGGCAAGGGCCATCAGCACTGATCACGGCATGCCCGATGATGAAAAAACCCGCCTGGTGCGGGTTTTTTCATGGCCGTTCGCTCAGTAGTGCGGGGGCGGGGTCTCTTCGGCCATGCTGGCGATCTGGCTCGGCTGCACGCTCTGCAGCTTCTCCACCAGCAGATGGATCTGGTGCTTGAGCCGATCCAGCTCGCGGCCCTGGGTGGTGACTTCGTCGTTGAGCTGCTCCACCGTGTATTCGGCATAGGCGAGGCGGCTTTCCAGGGTTTCGAGGCGATCGTTTAATGACTGACTCATGGGCCTTTTGGTCCTTACTTGATTGTCCAGGTTTCGGCCAGGCCGCTTGAACTGGCGCTGACGAGGTGGCCATTGTCGCGCAAAGCCACGCCATAGACCACAGCACTCGGCGGTTTCACCTTGGGATGGGGCGAGACGCGCCAGCTCTGCAGCTGGCTGCCGTCACTCACCTGCCACAGGGCGAGCTGGCGGGAAGGGGAGCCGGTGACGAGCCACTTGTCGTCATTGACGAAGCGGGCACTGGTGTAGACCTCGAAGCGATGGTCGAACTGCAGCCGGCTCTGCTCCTTGCCGGTTTTCAGATCCCAGATGCTGGCCTGGCGGCTGTCGGCGGTGAAGGCGAAACGCCCCGCCGGATCCAGCCTGGCCATCACCACCCGCCCGGCGTGATTGAAGCGCCACACCACCTGGCCCGTGCGGGTATCCCACAGGTAGGCGCTGTAGTCGTTGCCGCCGGTGAGGGCATAGCGGCCGTTGGCGGAGAGATCCACCGTATTGACCTGTTCGGTGTGGCCGAGGAACTGCAACCGGCGACCGGTCCGGGTGTCCACCAGCTCCGCCTTGCCGTCTTCACGGCCGATCAGCACCATGCGCCCGTCGGCGGAGATGGCCGCGTCGCGCAGGCTGGATTCGGGCAGGGAGTAGTAGCCCTGGGAGCGGCCATCCTGCAGGCGCCAGATGGCAAAGGTATGCTGGCTGGCGGTGATGGCGTGGCTGTCGTCGGGGGAGAAACGGGTCAGGGTGACGAACTCCGCCTGGTCGTCGCTCTGGCGCCAGCGCCAGCGCTCCTTGCCCTGTTCCAGATCCCACACCACAGTGCCCTGACCCAGGCTGGAGACGATGGCCTGCTTGCCGGAGCTCGCGAGATCCGCGCTCAGCAGACCCTGTTCGGCGAGGCGGATCTGCTGGCCGGGAAGGGCGCTCTGTTCGCACCCCGTCAGCATCAGGCAAATACCGATGAGATAAATGGCACTTTTGATCATTTTTCCTGTCTCATGCTTTCGTTACCCGCGATCACGGCGTTAGTATAAGGCGCTTATCACGATAAACCTCTCATTTCACGAAGGAACCGAGAGCGGTATTTAGCGTTTTGGAGAAACTGATGAACAATTTTCTGAAGGTGTCCCTGTTGGCTGCGGCAGTTGCCGTCGGCCTGACTGCTTGCCAAAAAGATGAGAAACCTGCTGCCAACACCGAAGTGAAGGCAGAAGCCAGCAAGCCGGCAGAGGCCACCAAGGCAGAGGCCAAGAGCTTTGAAGAGCAATCCGGCTATGCGATCGGCCTCTCCATGGGTCGTTATATCGCCAATACCCTGGAGCGCCAGCAAGAACTCGGCATCAAGCTGGACAACACCGTCATCCTGCAAGGGGTGACCGACGGTCTGGGCAAGAAGGCCAGCATGACCGACGAAGAGATCCAGAAGGTTCTGCAGGAATACGATGCCAAGATCAACGAGCTGACCAAGGCCAAGGCCGACAAGGATGCAGTTGACAACCTGAAGAAGGGCGAGACCTTCCTGGCTGACAACGCCAAGAAAGAGGGCGTGAAGAGCACCGAATCCGGCCTGCAATACCAGGTCGAGAAGATGGGTGACGGCGCCAAGCCGAAGGCCACCGACATCGTGAAGGTTCACTACACCGGTACCCTGATCGATGGCACCAAGTTCGACAGCTCCGTCGATCGTGGCGAGCCGGCTACCTTCCCGCTGAACCAGGTTATCCCGGGCTGGACCGAAGGCGTGCAACTGATGCCGGTCGGTTCCAAGTTCAAGTTCTTCCTGCCGTCCAAGCTGGCCTATGGCGAACACGGTGCAGGCACCATCCCGGCCAACGCCGTGCTGGTATTTGACGTTGAGCTGCTGGCCATCGAGAAGCCCGCTGCCAACGGCGACGACGCAAAGAAATAAGCTGCAATACGATGAAAACGGCTCCTCTGGGAGCCGTTTTTGCTTGTGGGTCAACAGGGGCGATGGGAGAAAGCCGTTAGTCCGTCTTGAGTCTGTGACGGCTAGACCCCAGAATAGATAACAAAATCAAGCGCAAGGATGGATCTCGTGGCTGAAAGCAAACCCCGCGTTCTGCTGGTGGAAGACACCCGCAGTCTGGCTGTCGTCTATGAGCAGTACCTGACCCAGGATGGTTATGAGGTACAGCTGGCTGATTGCGGCCAGCAGGCACTGGCGCACCTGCTGGCCAGCCCGCCCCCCGTGGTGCTGCTCGATCTCGAGCTACCCGACATGTCGGGCATGGCGATCCTGCAACAGATCACGGAGCAGCAATTGCCCTGTTCCGTGGTGGTGATCACCGCCCACGGCTCGGTGGACGTGGCGGTGGAGGCGATGCGCCTCGGCGCCTTCGATTTTCTGACCAAGCCGTTCGATGGCAAGCGGCTGTGCGCCACGGCGCGCAACGCCCTCAAGCACCAGCAGCTCAGCTCCCTGGTAGCCCAGTATCGGGAGAACTTCGAGCGCAGCTCGTTTGCCGGCTTTATCGGCGCCTCCATGGCGATGCAGGCGGTCTATCGCATCATCGAGAGTGCGGCGCCGAGCAAGGCGACCGTCTTCATCACCGGCGAGAGCGGCACCGGCAAGGAGGTATGCGCCGAGGCCATCCACCAGTGCAGCCCGCGCCGGGATCAGCCCTTCATCGCGCTCAACTGCGCCGCCATTCCCCACGATCTGATGGAGAGCGAGATCTTCGGTCACGTGAAGGGTGCCTTTACCGGTGCCCAGGGGGAGCGCAAGGGGGCGGCCAGCCTGGCGGATGGCGGCACCCTGTTTCTCGACGAGATCTGCGAGATGGATCTGGACCTGCAGAGCAAGCTGCTGCGCTTCATCCAGACCGGCACCCTGCAGCGGGTCGGCAGCGGCAAGCTGGAGACGGTAGACGTGCGCTTCGTCTGCGCCACCAACCGGGATCCCCTGGCGGAGGTGAAGGCAGGGCGTTTTCGCGAGGATCTCTACTATCGGCTGCACGTCATCCCCCTCTACCTGCCGCCCCTGCGGGAGCGGGGCGAGGACATACTGCTGCTGGCGCGCGACCTCCTGCTGCGCTATGCCAAGGAGGAGAACAAGCACTTCCGGGACTTCGATGCCAATGCGGTACGGGTGCTGCTCGATTACCCCTGGCCCGGCAACGTGCGGGAGCTGCAGAACGTGGTGCGCAACATAGTGGTGCTCAACGACCGCGAGCTGGTGAGCCCGGAGATACTGCCGCCGCCCCTCAACGGCGGCCGTGTGCTCACCACCGCGGTGGCGGCCCCTGTGTCCGAGGTGATCATGGATACGCCGGCCACCCCCATGCTGGCCCGTCCTCTCGTTCGTCCGCTCTGGCAGGTGGAGAAGGAGGCCATCGAGCAGGCCATCGCCAGTTGTGACGGCAACATCCCCAAGGCGGCGGCGCTGCTTGAAATAAGCCCCTCCACCATTTATCGCAAGAAACAGAGTTGGGAAGAGGCGAGTCTGGTCTGAGGTTGGAGATGACTTCTGTCATCCCTGACAGATAACCTGGTGAACGGGGCGGCCCATTGGCCGCCCCGCTGCTTTGCCGGAAGGGCGGTGTCAGAGCTTGGCGAGCCGCTTGAGCCTGGCCAGTCGCTCCCCCTCGTTGGCCTGGAGCCAGCCATCCTGTGACAGCAGGAACCAGGCCCGGGCGAAGTATTCCGGCGCGGCCGGGTCATCCAGCGCCAGCGCATTCTCCCCCAGCTCCTCGAACACATAGCCATCCTCGGGGGCCCTGGCCGCGTTCATGTCGGCCTGCAGTTGCTTCAGATCCGCCATGGCCTGCTCATGTTGATTCTTGGCCCGGCAGAGGCGCGCCAGGCTCCAGCGGGCGATAAAGGCCTTGGCCCTGTTGTTGTGCTGCTCGTGCCAGGCCAGGCATTTTTGCTGGCAGACGATGGCGTCGTCGAGGCGACCCAGTTCGAACAGGGTCCAGCCCTGATTGTTGTAGAGGGTGGCGAGCCAGCCGCGCACCCGCTTGTCCTGGCTGCGCTCGGCCAGCTCCATCGCCAGCTGGTGCCAGTGGCTCTGCTCTTCCAGGGGGGCGGCGATGGCCACCATGTGGGCCGCATCGATGGCCAGATAGCGCTCCTCGTGCTTGAGCCCGTATTGCCAGGCCTGCTCGAACAGGGCTCTGGCACTGGCCTTGTCACCGGCGGAGTTGAAGGTGCGGCCGCGCTCCAGCAGGGCGCGCAGGCGGGCTCTCGGGGTCGCCTCGGTGAGGCGGGGTTCTATCTCGTCGAGCAGGCGGTGCGCCTGTGCAAACTGGCGGCACAGCGAATGGGTGCGGGCTATCTGGGTGAGCAGTTCCAGTTCATATTGCAGATCCTGGTTGTCTGCCTCGGCGAGCAGCTGCTGAAAACGCAGGGCGCTGGCGGCGGGATCCTGATAGTCCCACAGCGCCATGAAATCGGGCGGATTGTCCATTTGGCCTCCTTGCTGGCTATCCGCTCACCAAGATGCCCGCAGGCCACTATTTGCACAAGGGGCGCCAGTTACGGAGCGCCCCTGGGGTCATGTCAACATGCCAGCCGGTCAATAGACCATGGCGAGGCTCATCAGCATCAGGCCGAGGGCGGCGAAGGCTCCCTCCTTGATGGCCAGACGCGGCACCAGCGCTTTGGGCAGGGCCGGGAACAGGCTGAGCGCAAAGCCCAGGCCTGGCATCAACCAGTGGAAGCCCGGGCTGCGGGTGCCGGGATCGGCCGCACCATTGATGATGATGAGCAGGATGAAGAGGGTGAACGCTGGCAGGATGAACCAGCGGGCGTGACCGGCGGCAACCGCCCGCAGCGGCGAGATGCGATAGAGCACCAGGGTCACGACAAACAGGACAAGGGGCGCCAGCAGATAGAGCGGGGCTGGATTCATGATGAGGGGTCTCCTGACAAGGGGGGCAGAGTGTACGCATGCCGGGCGCGGGATGACCAGCACCCCGCGCCCGGGCTGTGAAGCCGATCCCAGGGCAAAGGTTTGCCCAGAGCGGGATCAGCGCAGCCAGAACCAGAGGCAGGCAAACGCCAGCCAGCTCAGCCCCAGCAAGATCCAGGGCAGCGGGTGCTGGCGGCTGATCTCGATCACCTCGACCTCGGGCTCTTCCTCCTGATGTGCCTGGGACGACAGCTTCGCCTTGATCTGCATCTTCTTCTGGCGGCTCGCCTCGCGGGCCTTGGCCTTCATCTGTTTCTTGTATTCGTCTATGCCCTTCTGGATCCCGTGGGCGATCAGCTGGGTCTGCTCTTTGGTCTGCCCCGGCTTCTGGTTGGCGCGGGCGATCTTCATCGCCTCCTGCTGGGTTTCGGGGGAAATCTTGTCGTACTTGGCCATGCAAGGCGCTCCTTGGCATCGAATGGCGGGAAGTATGCCATAACTGTTTCCGGCGGGCTGCCACCTTGCGCCGAAATGCGCGGAGACCTTGGTGCAGTCTTATCCGAATTAAGAAACAGGTTGCGCCAATGATCACATTTGGCGGAATTTGTGAGTCGCCGATGAAAAACCGTCACATGTTGTTTGTTATATTACCGGCCGACCCAAGAAGGGGTCATCCAATAACAAAATAACAAGGTGATATGGAAATGAATTATAAATTTGTCAAAGGAAGTATCGCACTGGCAGTGCTCGCCGCCCTGGGTGGCTGTAATACCTCGCAAAATGAAAGTGTCGCCCCCTGTACCGAAAATGTCTGCAAGCTGACCGTCCTCCATACCAACGATACCCACGGCCGTTTCTGGCACAATACCGACGGTGAATATGGCATGGCCGCCCAGAAGACCCTGGTCGAGCGTCTGCGCGCCGAGGCCAAGGCGGCGGGCAGCGAGGTGCTGGTGCTCTCCGGCGGCGACGTGAATACCGGGGTCCCCGAGTCCGATCTGCAGGACGCCGAGCCCGACTTCGTTGGCATGAACAGCATCCGTTACGATGCCATGGCGGTGGGCAACCACGAGTTCGACAACCCGCTGACCGTGCTGGAGAAACAGCGTGAGTGGGCCCAGTTCCCCATGCTCTCCGCCAACATCTATGACAAGGCCAGCGGCAAGCGCTACTTCGACCCCTACAAGGTGTTCAAGCTGGAGAACGGCCTCAAGGTGGCCGTCCTTGGCCTGACCACGGAAGACACCGCCCAGCTGGTTGACCCCAACAACGTCAAGACCCTGGAGTTCCGCGATCCGACCACGGAAGCGGCCAAGCTCGGCCAGGAGATCCGCAGCAATAAGGAGGCGAACCTGGTCTTCGCCATCACCCACATGGGCCACTATGCAGATGGCCAGCACGGCAGCAACGCGCCGGGTGACGTGGAGATGGCCCGTGCGCTGCCGGCAGGCACCCTGGACGCCATCATCGGTGGTCACTCCCAGAATCCGGTCTGCATGGAGCCGGGTACCCCGGACACCTATGCCGACTTCCAGCCCGGCGACGATTGCCAGCCGGATCAGCAGAACGGCACCTGGATCATGCAGGCTCACGAGTGGGGCAAATATGTGGGTCGCGCCCAGTTCGACTACCAGAATGGCAAGCTGACCCTGACCGGATATGAACTTATTCCCGTCAATCTGGTGAAGCGTGATGCCAAAAATAATGCCATCAAGGATGACAGCGGCAATGTTCAGTTTATTCAGGATGAAATTATCAAGGATCCCGAGCTGAATGCCGCCTTGCAAGTATTCCAGGAGAAAGGAGAGGCTGAGCTCGGTGTAAGAATTGCCTCAACCGATGATCTGCTGTTGGGTGAACGCAAAAACGTTCGCTATATGCAAACCAATTTGGGACGCCTTATTACCACGGCGACCGCCGAGAAGCTGAATGCCGACTTTGGCATCGTGAACTCGGGTGGGGTGCGTGCCTCCATCCAGACGGGGGATATTGCCTATCGTGACGTACTGACCGTGCATCCGTTCGGCAATACCGTCAACAAGGCCACCATGAAGGGCAGTGAGCTGGTCGATTATCTCGGCCAGGTCGCCACCCTGACCGGGGGCGGTTATCCCCAGTTCGGCGGTATCAGCATGGAGGTCAACTGCAGTGCCAAGAGCGTCTCCATCAGCGCCATAGGCGGCAAGGCCTTCGATGCCAGCGCCACCTACAGCTTTGCCATTCCGAGCTTCAGTGCGGCTGGCGGGGACAAGTATCCCGTCATCAACACCATCAATGCCGGTCTGGTCGATGCGGGCGTGCTGAAGGAGTATCTGGAGTCCAAGCAGACCATCCATGCGGCCGACTACCAGCCTGCCGGCGAAGTGACCTTCATCAACAACAGCCTGAACCCGGCCAATACCAACAACTGCGGTCAGGATGCGATAGGCAACTGATACCCTCTGGTGTTATCGCCCCTAGCGGGGAGCGCGCCAGTCGAAGGCAGTCATAGAAGGAGGGAGGCGTCATGCCTCCCTCGCTATTTGCTACCCACCCACACCCGCACTCAAGCCTCTCCAGGGCCAGGCTCCCGGGCCATCCTCCTCTCTTCACGGACTTGATGCCCAGACGGTCGCAAGGCGATTTTCCCTTGACCAAGCCAAGCGTCATCGGCAGGGCTGAGGCTGCCGCTGTGAGGACGTGGATGACATCAGGGGCGTGGAGCAATAAGCGGAGCAATAAAAAGGCGACCCTGAGGTCGCCTTGATGAGATGGGTCGGGAAGCGCTTAGAGCTGCTCGATGCCGACGATGTGCCAGGGCGCATTGTCCTTGGCCAGGTTGCGCTCGAGGTGCCACACCTCCTTGATGTCCTCCTCGACCTGCTCCTGACGGTCCATGTAGCGGCCGCTGAAGCGCACGCTCACCTGGGCCCAGTCGCTGCCGTAGTCGGCGCGCACCAGCTGGGTGTCCACGTACATCACCTCGGTGTGCTGGTCGCCAGTCAGCTCGGCGCGCTCGGCCTTGAGGCTGTCGAACAGTTCCGGGCTCACGTACTCGCGGATCTTCTCCAGATCGTTCTTGTTCCAGGCCTCTTGCAGGGTGCGATAGTGATCGCGGGCACCGGACAGGAAGCCGTTCATATCAAAGCCCGGGGGCAGGCGGAAGGGCACGTCGCTGTCGGCAAAGCCGGTGGCCTGCGGGGCGCTGTGGCTCTGCTCGAACTGCTGCGGGGCGGCCGCAGGCGGCTGGTATCCCGCATAGGCTGCCTGTGGTTGGGTCGCCGCCGCCTTGTTCTTGCGCAGGGCGCGGATCAGGAAGACGGCACCCAGTGCCAGCAGGGCGATCAGCAGGAAGTCCATACCTTGCATGCCTTCGAAGGCGCCGCTGCCCAGCAGGTAGGCGAACAGGCCGCCGGCCAGCAGGCCACCCAGCAGGCCACCCATCATGCCGCTCTTCTTGGGCGCCGCGGCCAGGGTCGGGTTCTTGCCATTCACGGGAGCCGCAGTCGGAGCTGGCTGGGCCGGCGCCGTCTTGTAGCTCTTGCCAAAGGATTTGCCGCCACCAAGTTTCTTGGCCTCGGCGATGGGTGCCCCAAGGCCAATGGCCAGGATCACGGCAAACAGGGTCAGCATCTTTTTCATTTTGACTCTTTCACTCTCATGTAGGTGGGGGCATGCTCTGCTTGTGCAAGCTCAGCGAGGCGCATGGCAGGCTGCCAGTCCCTTTTTGTGTTGCAGCTTGCGCCTAAGGTAAACATGTCTGGCATGAATTATTCATGAACGGATTGAACCCTGAACAGGCAGTGGAGGCAGCGATGAAAAACAGACGACCGAGCCGCTCTGTGCGCAGGCTGCGCAACAAGCAGAGAGCCAAACAGAAAGACCAGACCCTGGTCTGGCCCTTCCTCGTCCTCTGAACGGCAGGAGGAGCCGAGAGACCCATCAACAGACCCGCACCTGCGTCCGGGCTTGTCACCGGATGAGGTGAATGGCGCGTATTAGCGCTCGCGATGACGGGGTTTCTTTTGTAAAATTCCCGTCCCCTTCCCGCTGCGGTTTTTATGTGTATGGCAGAGCAAGTGACGGCGAAAAAAGACGCCAAGACACAACAGCTGAAAGTCCCTCCCCACTCTTTTGAGGCCGAACAGTCCGTACTGGGCGGCCTGATGCTGGACAACGAGGCCTGGGATCGGGTCGCAGAACGGGTGATCGACAAGGATTTCTACAGCCGTCCGCACCGTCTGATCTTCCAGGCCATGACCCGCCTCTCCAACGCGGGCAACCCCATCGACCTCATCACCCTGCAGGAAGAGCTGGAACGCTCCGAGCAGCTCGAAGAGGCCGGTGGCTTCGCCTATCTGGTGGAGATCGCCAAGAACACCCCGAGTGCCGCCAACATCAGCGCCTACGCCGAGATCGTGCGTGAGCGGGCGGTGGTACGGGAGATGATCTCGGTCGCCAACGAGATAGTCGAAGCGGGCTACGAGCCCCAGGGGCGTACCTCCAACGATCTGCTGGACTTGGCCGAAAGCAAGGTGTTCCAGATCGCCGAGCAGCGCACCAGCGCCAACGAGGGCCCCCAGCCGCTCAAGCTCATCCTGGAGCAGACCGTCGACAAGATTGAGGAGCTGTTCAAGACCCCTCACAACGGGGTGACCGGCGTTTCGTCCGGCTACAACGATCTGGACAAGATGACCGCCGGTCTGCAGCGCTCGGACCTGGTCATCGTCGCGGCCCGTCCCTCCATGGGCAAGACCACCTTTGCCATGAACCTGTGCGAGCACGCGGCCCTCACCGCCGACAAGCCGGTGCTCATCTTCTCCCTTGAGATGCCCTCGGAGCAGATCATCATGCGTATGCTCGCTTCCGTGGGGCGCATCGACCAGACCAAGGTGCGGACCGGCCAGCTCGACGACGAGGACTGGGCGCGGCTCTCCTCCACCATGGGGCTGTTGCTCGAGAAGGGCAAGATGTACATCGACGACTCCTCCGGCCTGACCCCGACCGAAGTGCGCTCGCGCGCGCGCCGGGTGGCGCGGGACAACGGCGGCATCAGCATGATCATGGTGGACTACCTGCAACTGATGCGGGTACCGGCACTGTCTGACAACCGTACCCTGGAGATCGGTGAAATCTCCCGCTCCCTCAAGGCGCTGGCGAAAGAGCTGCAGTGCCCCGTGGTGGCGCTCTCCCAGCTGAACCGAAGCCTGGAACAGCGGGCCGACAAGCGCCCGGTCAACTCGGATCTTCGTGAATCCGGCTCCATCGAGCAGGATGCGGACTTGATCATGTTCATCTACCGCGATGAGGTCTATCACGACGACAGCCCCGACAAGGGGATCGCCGAGATCATCATCGGCAAGCAGCGTAACGGCCCGATAGGAAGAGTACGGCTTACCTTCCAGGGGCAGTTCTCGCGGTTTGACAACTACGCCGGTCCTGCGTTTGACGATGATTACTGATGAACAATCCGCAGGGTGACGCCAGCTCAGGTGTCACTATTGCGATCCTGACGGGGAGGGCGCTCGCAAGAAGGCCGACCCCGCCTCCAGACACAGTTTTCCCGGTTCGACAATTCTGCCGGTCCGGCCCAAGACGATGAGATTTGAGGGCTGACACCACCCGGTGCCTGAATATCATGCCCTCGTAAGGGAAAACAGATGAAAGCGGCTATCGCCCAGATCAATACAGCGGCCCTGCGCCACAACCTCGCCGTGGTCAAGCGCCACGCCCCCCAATGCAAGATCATCGCCGTGGTCAAGGCCAACGCCTACGGCCACGGCCTGCTGCCGGTCGCCCGGACCCTGGTGGATGCGGACGCCTACGCGGTGGCCCGCATCGAAGAGGCGCTGATGCTGCGCTCCTGCGCCGTGGTCAAGCCCATCGTGCTGCTGGAGGGCTTCTTCAGCGCTGCCGACCTGCCGGTGCTGGCGGCCAACAACCTGCAGACCGCGGTGCACACCTGGGAGCAGCTCGAGGCGCTGGAGCAGGCGGAGCTGCCGGCCCCCGTGGTGGCCTGGCTCAAGCTCGATACCGGCATGCACCGGCTCGGGGTGCGGGCCGAGGAGATGCCCGCCTTTATCGAGCGCCTCGGCAAGTGCAAGAACGTGGTGCAGCCGTTCAACGTCATGACCCACTTCAGCCGCTCCGACGAGCTGGACCAGCCCGCCACCCGCGAGCAGATCGACCTCTTCGGCCGGCTCACCGCGCCGCTGTTGGGCGAGCGCGCCATGGCGAACTCGGCAGGCATCCTGGCGTGGCCGGATGCCCACTGCGACTGGATCCGCCCCGGCGTCATCCTCTACGGTGTGTCCCCCTTCCCCAATACGGTGGCGGCGGATTACGATCTGCAGCCGGTGATGACCCTCAAGACCCAGCTCATCGCGGTGCGGGAGCACAAGGCGGGCGAGCCGGTGGGTTATGGCGCCAACTGGGTGTCGGATCGCGACACCCGGCTCGGGGTCATTGCCATCGGTTACGGCGACGGTTATCCGCGCATGGCCCCCAACGGCACGCCTGTGCTGGTCAATGGCCGCATCGTGCCGCTGGTGGGCCGCGTCTCCATGGACATGACCACGGTGGATCTCGGCCCAGGCGCCACCGACAAGGCCGGCGACGAGGCGGTGCTCTGGGGCGAGGGGCTGCCGGTGGAGCAGGTGGCCGACCAGATTGGCACCATCCCCTATGAGCTCATCACCAAGCTCACCTCCCGCGTCTTTATGGAGTATGTGTAGGCGAGTCGCCCCCTCATCCCCGACCCTTCTCCCGCGAGGGGGGAAGGGAGAACAAAAAGGCCGCCCCGATAAGGGCGGCCTTTTTTATGCCGCTTGCTCCATGGCAGAAAGAACAAGCCCCGCATTGGCGGGGCTTGGGGTTCTGTCACTGCGTGGCGCTTAGCCTATGGTCATCAGGCTGGCGTTGCCACCGGCGGCGGCGGTGTTGACCGAGAGGGCGTGCTCGATGAGCAGACGCTCCAGCGGGATATCGGTCTCGCCGCGGTGCAGGCCGTGCACGCCGATGATGGCGCCGCCCCGGGCAGCCTGACGGGCGGCGGCGAGCTTGCTCACCTCCCGCAGCTGATCGGAGTCGCCGTGGTGCAGCAGGGCATCGAAGTCAGCCTCGCCCGTGGCCCAGTCTGCCACCAGCGCGATGCGATCCCGCACCTCGGTCGGCAGGGAGGAGAGCAGGGTGCGGGTCTGGGCATCATCCTGCCACAGCACCCGGCTGCCCACCGCCAGCGCGGCGGCCAGCTGGGCCAGCAGATCTGCCTTCTCCTGTGCCAGGCACAGCACCGTCTCCCGGGGCAGCAGGCTGTAGCTGTTGCGCTCGCCGGTGGGGCCGGCCAGCAGCTGGGTACGGCCGCTCTGGGAGAGCGCGGCGTAACGATCGCACAGGGCGGCGAGGGCCGGGTCCTGCTTGCTCGCCCAGTTGCGCAGGGCCGCGAGGGGCGCCTTCGCTTCGGCCTGCGCCGTGGCGCCGGACTCCTGACGCAGCTGGTTGGCCACCGCGTCCTGGGGACGGGCGCCGAGCAGACGGTACATGTAGAGCGGGCCGCCCGCCTTGGGACCGGTGCCGGAGAGGCCTTCACCGCCGAAGGGTTGCACCCCGACCACGGCGCCCACGATATTGCGGTTGACGTAGAGGTTGCCGACCTTGGCCACGTTCACCACCTGGGCGATGGTCTCGTCGATGCGGGTGTGAACCCCCAGGGTCAGGCCGTAGCCGCTGCCGTTGATCTGCTCGAGCAGCTCGCCGAGCCTGGCGCGCGGGTAGCGAACCAGGTGCAGCACGGGACCGAATACCTCGCGACCCAGCTCGTCCAAGCTGTCCAGCTCGATCAGGGTTGGCAGCACGAAGGTGCCGCGGCTGCAGGCATCCCCCTGGGCGCGGGCGATCTGGTGCACCTTGCGCCCCTTGTCGCCCATCGTCTTGATGTGGCGCTCGATGTTGGCTTTGGCCTCGGCGTCGATGACGGGGCCGATGTCGGTGGCGAGGTGCTCGGGGCTGCCGACCTTGTACTCGGCCATGGCGCCCTTGAGCATCCGGATCACCCGCTCCGCCACGTCGTCCTGCACGCACAGCACCCGCAGGGCGGAGCAGCGCTGACCGGCGCTGTCGAACGCCGAAGAGATGACGTCCATCACCACCTGTTCGGTCAAGGCGGAGGAGTCGACGATCATGGCGTTCTGGCCGCCGGTTTCGGCGATCAGCGGAATGGTGCGTCCCTGGGCGTCGAGGCGACCGGCCAGGTTGCGGGAGATGATGCCCGCCACCTCGGTGGAGCCGGTGAACATGACGCCGCGGATCCGCTCGTCACCGATCAGGGCCGCGCCCACGGTTTCGCCGCGGCCCGGCAGCAGTTGTACCGCACCCTCGGGCACGCCGGCTTCGCGCAGGATGCGCACCGCCTGGGCGGCGACGAGAGGGGTCTGCTCCGCCGGTTTCGCGAGCACTGTGTTGCCGGCGGCCAGGGCTGCACAGACCTGGCCGGTGAAGATGGCCAGCGGGAAGTTCCAGGGGCTGATGCAGACCACGGGGCCGAGCGGCCGGTGGGTGTCGTTCGCGAAGTGGTCGCGGGCCTGGGCGGCGTAGTAGCGCAGGAAGTCCACGGCCTCGCGCACTTCGGCGATGGCGTTGGG
>ENA-OWLM01000444-OWLM01000444.1-metagenome-genome-assembly--contig:-NODE-444-length-16191-cov-3.083478_pt1 | contig 16191 bp, 18 predicted proteins | sample MGYA00245349_ERZ651102 | MGnify/ENA primary metagenome ERZ651102 (study PRJEB26857, sample SAMEA4031759) | metagenome | biome: human; feature: oral; material: saliva | place: Philippines | collected 2014... | reverse complement strand
AAGCCCGAGCCGTTGGACAGCTCGGACAGGTGCGAGTACCACCGGCCGGGGCAGTCCGTGTTCATCCAGTCCCGGTGGCCCACGATGGGTAGCGGGCCGTGCTCGGCGCGGATCGCCTGGATCAGGCCGATCACGGTGGCCACGTCGCCGTCGGTCATCTCCGGCCGGCACTCGATGCCGATGGAGCGGGGGTTGCCGCCGGGGCCGGCGTGCCAGGCGCGGTCGTAGTCGTGGACCAGCTGAGTCACTCGGCCAGCGCTGGCGACGTAGTGAGCGCTGGAGTTGCCGTCCTCACGGCAGAGGTAGTTCACCACGTTCTGGTGTGACTGGCCGTCAACGCCCCAGTGGTGGATCGTGATGGAGTCAACGTCGCCGTAGGGGCGGCCGCTGGAGTAGTTGGGGGACCACTGGACGTCGGTCACAGCAGCATTGGTCATGGTTCCTCCTGTCAGTAGGTACTACAAGCGTATCGGTCAGTAGTGGGTCTTCATCTGGTACACGTCGCCGAACGGGTCGAGCCACAGCGACTCACCGGGCGTGCCCTCGTCAGGCGGGTACTGCCCGCCCCACATCGCCCCTGCGAGCCTCTCCTGTGCTTCTCGGATCGCTCGGAGGTCCTTGTCGATAGCGGCCCTGGCGCCGTCGATGAGCTGTTGTGAGCCGGTGAGCTTCTTCACCAGCGCCTCGGTGTCGATGGCCGAGGCCACCGTGTGCGGGAACGGCCTCGACCATGGGCCGGGCTTGCCGTCCTGCGCGAGCAGGCGCACGCGGAAGTTGTACTTCTCACCAGGGTCCAGCGCCGCCTGAGCCTCGGTGATGCTCTTGTCGTAGACGCTGCCCGTCGGCCGCCACCCGTTGGGCGGCTCAGCCGTAGTGGCAAGGTGTATCGACACCTGCCAGCGGTTCGCCCACCACGGAGCCGGCTGTCGATTCGACATCGTCCCGTTGAAGAAGATCGTGGCAACGCCCATCTGGGACCGGACAGTCGGCCTGGATGCTTCTGGTGTCGGCGGCTGAGTCCACTCCAGCCGGAGCATCTGCCCGGACTCGTCCCAGTCGCTCGGGATGCGCTTGTCGGTGCGGGCCTGTACCCAGAACAGATACCGAACGCCGATCTCTGCGCTCCCCCACGCGATCTTGTTCGCCGTTGTGACGAGCTGAGTCTCCTCGAGCCACTCCTTGGTCCCATTCACCTCGAAGTTGCGGACGCGGGCAATGCGCACGCGGTACTCGACGATCTTGTCCTTCAGCTCGACACCGCTGGCATCGAGCTTCGGAGTCGGCCACGACATCTCCACCAGGGTCTCGAGCCCCGACCCCGTGTCCGTGATCGTCCCCTTCACCTCCAGCGTGTTGGACCGGATCGTGGCCGGTGTCTGGGCGACCTTGGACTGAGACGACCGGGATCGGACCGGCTCCGCAGTGGACGTCGCAGCGGTGCCGGTCGAGAGCTTCGACGCGGCGACCTCCTGGGCGAGCCGCGTCTGCGCGTTGGCGATCATGGTCCCGAAGATCGTCGAGCCCGAGCAATAGCCCTCAGCGTAGTCAACCTGAATCTGGCTGACACGGAGCCACTGGTCTCGACCCGCGGCGTGCTCGACCCAGAACCAGTCCCCGACGTTGTAGTCCACCCAGGGCAGGAAGCACCCAGGCTGATCCGCCTGCCAGTCCCGGACAATCTCTTCCTTCGGGCGAGACCTCTCCAGTAGCGCCTCCTGCGCAGCCGTCGCGGCGTCGCTCTGAGTCTCGACCCAGTTGGCCTCCAGGGAAATCTCCCGCCCCTCGCGGGGGTCGAAGTTGGGGTCCGTCGGCACCGGCACCTTGTACCGGACGCCATCCTTCCCGAGGACGTGGACTGCGGTGGCAATGTCTGCCCACGACAAGGAGTTGGTTCCCCCGCTGGTTCGCCCAGCCGGCCAGCGCTTCGGGTGCAGTGACTCCAGCGGCTTGTTGACCGGGGGCACCAGGACGAGCTGACGGCCCTCCCATCGGGGCTGGATCGCCCCGATCTGCTGGAAGCTCTCGAGCAGGGACCAGAGTGTGGAGGTCCACTTCACCTCCATGCCCTTGACTGATGGGTACTTGGTCCAGGTATTCCCGTTGGCGTCGGCCGCAGGTGCGCCCTTAAAGGTGAGCCCACGCCCCCACCCACGATCCTGGGCCTTCAGCCAGGTCTGGATCACCAGGTCCGCGGGGACGTCCGTGGTGGAGTTCCCCTGCGCGGGCTTGTTGGGGTCCTTGCGCAGCCGGAAGTTCTCCTCCCAGACGAGGGCCTGCTTCAGCCGGGCGCTGATGTGCACGCAGTCGATCGTGCGGGACTTCGTGCCGTCGGACAGGAGGTTCCACGTGGCCTTGCGGATGAGGAACCGTCCGCCGGCGGGCTCGGACCAGGTTCGCCCCCCGTCGAAGGTCACCTCGACGGCGACCTCGTTCTCCTCCTCCAGCGCCGGGTTCGGTTCCTCAGTGTGGGTGAGCTTCAGCGTCGGAACCCCTGAGATGGAGGTGGTCAGGCTGATCTTCGTCGCGTGGTGCAGCACCCCGATGCGATCCCCGCCGTAGGCGCCATAGGCGACGGCGCGCAGCATCATCTTCGGCCTTCCGGTGCTCACCATCAGTATGCCCCCTTCCACCACAGGATCGCGGAACCGCCGTTGACCTCAATGACCCCGTCGCCGTTGTCCCGCTGCATGAGCCTGAACCCACCAGGCGAGATCGACAGCGTAGGCACCGACCTCTGTGCCACCGGCATGCCGCTGGGGTCGTCCTCCCCGGCGGTCCGCTCCCGCCCCTGCGGCACGGTGCGGACGTCCCACTCCTCGGTGTTGATGACGAGCCACTGCTGGCTCGGCACACGGCCCACGCTCAGGACCGACCCACCGATGAGGTCCTGAACGGTGACCGACCCGCCGTCGGTGTCAGCCTTCACCGCAATGTGCGTGGCGATGGCATCCCTGCCGGAGATGATCGGGAAGGACCTGCGGCCGTTCGTCACCGTGTCAACGCGCTCGGGGGTCTTGCGGCGCCACTCGCCGGCGACCGCCTCAAGGGTGAAGGAGACCAGGAGGTCGCCATCGACGCCCGTGGGCTTGGCGGTGACCGAACTCGACACGCGCACCAGCGCCTCAAGCTCTTCACCGTCGCGTCGGGTCCAGCCCATGGTGTGCAGCGACCGAGTGCCCGTGATGCGCCGCAGGATCCGCAGCCCAGCGGTCTGGTGGGCTGCGAGGATGATCAGCTCCAGCTTCACCGTGGAGACACCGGCCGCCATCGGGGCGAGCGCGAGCACGCCGTCGTAGCGAGGCACCTTGACACTGGGAGAGACCATCGCACCCCACTGTGGGAGCTCGGTCTTCTCCGTGAGTCGCCAGCGTCCCGCCGGATCATCCAGCGGGACGCCATCAATTGAGTACGTGTCGTTGGGCATGACCCCAGTCTATTAGGTCAGGGCCAGGGCGATGCCCTGCGCGACGTCGTTCCTTGTCTTCCAGTCCTCCTGCTTCTGCGGGTAGTTGTTCGTGATGTTGATCGTGGGCTGAACACCGCCGGGGGCCGTGGGGCCGAGCTCGACGTCGGGGCTGAAGCCCCGGCTGACCTTCCACGCCGTGCGCGCGGCCGGGTCCTCGAACCCGACTCTGACCCCGTTGGTGATGTCCCGCATCGTCCGCTCGAGCTCCGGCATGGCGCCCTTCAGACCGGTCTGAAGACCATCCATGATCCAGCCACCGGCCGGGACCAGAAGCCTGAGGTCGTAGGCCCGCGGGCCCTTGTGCTCGGCGATCCAGTCACCGATGCCACCAACCCAGCTCTGAACGTCGGTGAAGGCGGACTTCAGCCCGTTCAGGAACCCATTGATGATGTTCTTTCCAGCGTTCACGAGCCAGGATCCGGCGTTGCTGAACATGTTGATGATGTTCTGTGGGAGCTGGCGGAACCAGTCGAGCATGCTGGAGCCGATCTCCTTGACCCCGTTCCACATCCCAGTCATGGCGCTGATCACGAGGCTCTTGATCCCGTTCCACGCCGAGTTCCACAGCCCCGGGATCGAGTTCCACAGGTTGGACACGAAGTTGACGATGCTCGACCCAATGCTGATCGCGGTGCTCAAGAGACCATGCCAGGCGTTGGAGAAGAACGACGTGATGCCGTTCCAGATGGAATTCCACACGCCAGGGATGGCGTTCCACATACTCACGGCGAAGTTGACGACAGCGGTACCGATCGTCCTGGCGGAGTTGTTGATGCCGTTCCACACGTTGGTGAAGAACGACGTGATGCCGTTCCAGATCGCGGCCCAGATCGCCGGCAGGTCGTTCCACAGCTCGGTGAGGAACTTCCACGCGATCTGGGGGATACCGATGAGGATGAACAGGATCCCAACGAGAGCGCCGTAGAGGATGGCCTTGATGGCTTCCCAGGATGCGGACCACACCTGGCCGAGCAGGTCCCACAGCGTTCCCAGGCCGTCCATAATCATGCCGGGGATGCCGGTGATGAAGTTGACCAGTCCCTCCCACATCTGGGTGAAGAAGCCTGAGATCGAGTCCCATGCTCCGGAGAGGAAGTTCATGATCGCCTCGGGGATGCCGGCAACGAACGTCGTGACGCCCTCCCACAGGCCGGAGAAGAAGCCCTTGATCCACTCCCACGCGACGTTCCACGCGGCCACAATTGCGTCCCAGGCGCCGACCAGCACGGGCCATACGGAGTCCCAGTTGGCGATGAGCAGGACGATGGCCGCGATGATTGCCCCGATGCCGATGATGATCCAGGTGATCGGGGACGCCAGCAGGGCGCTGTTCATCACCCACTGCGCGGCGGCCGCGACGAAGATAGCCGCGGACAGGACACCCAGGGCAATGGCGATCCCCTTGATGAGCTCGGGGTTCTCATGTGCCCAGGCGATGAACGCCTCCATCTTCGGCGTGATCCAGTCGAGCGCCTTCGCCACGCCATCGAACACGGTCGCGGCAAGCGGCTGGAGCGCGAGCTTCGCCTTGTTCACTGCGATCTGGAACTTCTCGGGGCCGTCGGCAGTGTCCGCCTGGACGCCGAGGATGGTGTCGCCCGTGGCGCCGATGGACTCTCGAAGGGTGTTCAGGTCGAACGCACCGGACTTCAGCGCCTCGAGGAACTGGGGCGCGCCCTTGGTTCCGAAAATCTTGCCGGCCTGAGTGAGCGCTGCGGCCTCGTCTCCAGACTTGACCAGGTTGTCGATCTCGCCGATGACGCGGTTGAATGCATCCTTGGGAGCCTCCCCGTCCTTAGCCAGCGATACCATGCCCTTACCCATGGCCGCGATGGTGGCCGTTGAGTTGAGCCCCGCCTTGTCGAGACGTCCGACCAACGTTGCGACGTCCTCGATGTCGAATCCGAGGTTGCCGAGCGTGGGTGCAGCCTTCGCAGATGACTCGGCCAGCGTGTTCATAGACACGCCGGTGGCCTGGCTGATTCGGAACAGCTCATCCATCACCTCAGACGTCTCCGTGGCCGGGATGGCGAAGGCGGACATCGCAGAGGAGAGCTTGTTGATGTCGAGCTTCTCCCCGAAGAGATCGCCGGCCGCGATGACCTGGGATGCCACGGTCTCTAGCTCGTCACCGGTCAAGCCCAGTCGGGTGTTCAGGTCCGCGACAGTCTGCCCGGCGTCCTCGAAGGTGGTCGGGACCGTCGTGGCGACCTTCTTCGCGCTGTTCTCCAGACTCTCCAGCGCCTCGCCCGTGGCTCCGGTGCCTGCCCGGATGGTGTCCGACATCCCGTCGAACTCGGCCCCGATGTCGTACAGGGCCTTGCCAACTCCGACGGCAGCGGCGCCGAGTGCGGCAGCGATCAGTGTGGGGTTGATCGATGCCTTCAGGTTCTCCCCGAAGAGCCCGCCGAACTTGGACCCGCCGTCCGCACCGCCGGCGCCGATGGCCTCACCGGCGGTCTTGCCTGCCTCGGCGCCCGCGCCGGCGGCGGCCGGGAGGATGATGTCTGCGATCTGCCGCTCTGCGCCCGGGGCGGCAGCGATGAGCTCGTAGTATGCGGTTGCGAGCTTAGGCCCGTCAGCCATCGATGTCCTCCGGTAGGTTCAGGATGCGTCGCATCTCGTCAATCGAGGTGCCCTCGCCATACGGCGTGGCACTGTCTGTGTCGTTCTCTGGCGGGCGGATCAGGTTGGTCACCGGCATGTACTCAGGCGGGTCCACGCGCTTGTCGCCGGCGGTCTGCCAGGACAGGACGCGCAGCAGGTGCACGATGAGCGACTGCATGTGCTCATTCGGGGACCACGACCCTCGGGCCACGGCCAGGCATGAGCCCATCGGCGGGCTGACGAGATATGCCTTGAGGTCCCGCCAGGAGAGGCGGCCACTCCACACGTCGTCGAGTGACCGCCCCATCCCAAGCAAGTCAGACCTCACCGCGTTCTCGTAGCGGTAGGCCTCCGTCAGGAGGCCGAGGATTCCCCCACAGAGGTACCGGACGCCTCTCCCCAAGCGGTGATGATCGCCTCGAGCTGGTCGCTGGAAACGACGTCGGTCAGGCCGGGGCAACAGTCCTCGATGATCTCGAACTGGATGGCCTCGGCCTCGAGGCGGGCGAGCGCCTGTGCGTCCTCTGAGGAGTTCTCATCCTTCAGGCGGCGAGACACCTCTGAGAGGCGGCGGCGGTAGGACGCCTTGATGTGCTTCAAGAGCGGCATCGACCGGTCCTCCTTCTCGCCGGGGAGGCGGAAGATGAAGCGGTTCTCAGCCTTGTCAGCCTTGGCTCCGGGGACGAGGAAGGCGCCGGCGGCGGGCTTGGTCATTGTGTGATCCTCTCGGTTGGTGCTTGGGTGTGTCAGTTCTTGACCCAGAACTCACGGTAGAACGCACCGTCTACCGGGAACAGGTCGAGCTTCAGGGTGTTGGCCATGATGTCTTTGCCGTTCATCTCGACATCACCATCGATAACGGCCTGGGCGTCGTCGTAGACGATGGTGCCCTTGGCAACGTCGGTGTTGACGATGACCACGATGCCGCGGTGAGGCGGAATCTCGTTGAGCTTGCCCACGATGTTGATGTTCTTGCCCGTCTTGGTGACGTTGGCGTCGCCGTAGACGAGCTTGTGGCCGGTGATGTTCAGGTACTCGGCAACCGGAATCTCCACGGTGGCCTCGGCGCCCTCGCGGGTGGACAGGATGACGTCGCCGCCCCACGCCTTCACCTTCGAGGTGGAGTTGGAGATGGAGCGCTTCGGGCCGGAATCCGTCAAGTAGCCGATGGCCTCCAGCGTCACCCCGGTCGGGGCGTTCGTGAGGTCGACGTGGGCGGTGATCTTCTTGGCGTCCTCGGTGGTGCACACGAACACGCCGCCGATGACGGACATCGGCTTGGGTGCGATGACGTTCGAGGCATCGCTCTTGCCGTTGACGGGCATTCAGTCCTCCTTGTAGTGCGGGGTCCCCGCACCTCGGGCGGGCTTGGCTCTAGTCTACGTCGAGGCGCTCAGACTCCGTGGTGACCTCCGCCTGAACCGAGTAGCGGTGCAGGTGCGGGTAATCGGGGTGCGGGTTGTCGTAGGGCCCGCTCTGCACGCGCCCCGAGTGCCACTCCTGCCGATCAAGAGCCACGACGGCGGCGGCGGCGGCGGCCAACCGCTGAGCCGACGGGCCATCCTTGGCGTAGCAGTGCATAAGCACCGTTGCCGCGGACGACACCATGGTCTTCGGGTAGCCGCCGGCAACGTACACGTGGATCGTGTTCCCAGCGCCCGGGTCCTTGGCCAGGATCGAGGAGACCTTGACAGGGGCGCCCACCACCTTCGCGCACTCGCTTCGGAGCGCGGAGATGAGCGCCGGCAGAGGGTCCTTGGTGAGAATCAGCTGCGCCATGGTCAGCCTCCTAGAACTGCTCGGGTAAGGACATCATCGCGCGCCTGCACAAGGCGGCCGTAGTAGGTGGCAGTCTTCACGATGCCTCGGGCGCGCGTGGCATTCGGCTTCGACTGGTAGGCGAACGGCTCTTCCCTGGCTTTCCTCTGCCCACCCCGGGCCTCGTCACTGTCGCCCAGGCTCGCCATCGCGTTGGCGCTGGCCGCTGCGCTCTCGCCGAAGGAGTCGATCTCATCCTGATATGACTTGCGGAGCTCATTGAACCCGTCGTGGTGGAACTCAATTCGTCCGAAGCCCATCAGCCCTCCCAGCGACGAAGGTTGAGGACTGCGGCGTCCGGGAGGAGTGCAGCACCGGTCATGATCCGAATGGGGCCTACGAGCCGGTACGACTTGCCACGCCAGTCGATGCGAGCGTGCTTCGAGATCGTGGCCGCCGCGGCCGCGTCAACGTAGGCAACTTGGTCCCACGACTCGCCATCGCGGTGAGAGTTGTTCTCGCCTGTGGGGCCGGCCTGAACGTCGACACCCAGGATCTGGCGGGCGTTGGCCGCCGGGTACTCCCGGCGCGGGGCGCCGTGGGCATCCTCGGTCTCCGTCGGCTCGGTGACGGTGAGAATCTCGGACCCGAAAAGGGTTGACCACACGCTCACAGGATGCCCTGCCCGTCGATGCGATGCCGCTCCACGGCCTCGGACCACCGCTGTGTGGTGCCGACGGTGGACGCCGTGCCGAAGGTGATGGACCGGACGCCCTGGCTGATCTGCTGAACGCCGGGCGTGGCGAGCGTGGCGTAGATGCTCGCGGCCTGCTCCGCCACCGCATCCGCAACGTCGTCAGGAACCTCGTCGGTGCCAGCGGTGTACGTGACCTCGATGGTGCCCAGCTCGGTGCCCCAGCCGCCGTGGCGGCGCAGTGCCCCCGTGCGCGGGGAGTACGTCACGTGCTCCAGCGGGATGCCGCCAAGCTTCACAGTGAGCGCTGAGACGCCCTTGACTGGTAGAAGCAGCGTCTCCCCCGCCGGCGGGTCCAGAACCAGGGTCTTGGTCTCCTTGGTGACATTGTGGCCGACGGCGGAACGAAAACGCGCGCTCGCACGCTCGACGGCGTAGATCAGGTTCGGGTCCTGTTCTGACTTTCCGAGCGAGCGCGCGAGCGCGGCAATAGAGCAGAGGTGTGCGGCCATATGCTCAGTCTACGAGCACCCTCACCCCCTCGGCGTCGAGGATTCTGGCCAGCGACCCGGCCTGAGGGCCCGAGATGCTGAGACCGTTGTAGTCGCCGTAGATTGTCGCGCAGTGGAGGTCCTCACCCTCGGTTCGGGGGACGGAGACGTTCAGCGTGTTGGCGATCGGGCAAGTAGCCGCGTAGCCGCATCGCATGAGCGCCTCACGGGCTTCGACGAGGAGGTCGCACACGTTCTCGGTCTGCATGCGCAGTCCCTCATACGGGATGACGTCCTCAGGGACCTGGCCAGGCCGCAGAGGGAACGGGGCCTCCCCGATGACCGTGATTCCCTGCCTGGCGACCCTGGTAGTCACCGTGGCAATCGATCCATCACTGAACATTGCGTAGCGCGTGGTCTGCATGGTGTGCCTCCTCAGGCGAACGACGGGGATTCCGCGGCGGGGGCAACGAGTCGCTCATCCACGTGCAGCTGACCCTCCTGGGCCGGCACCGTCACAACGGGGAAAGCATCCTGAGTCGGCTCGAGGGTGCTGTCGTCCTTGCCGATGCCGAGGAGGTACATCCCGGCGAGGATGGCGGCGAGGGCGAGCGACACAATCGAGACGGCGGAGGCGATGCTGCGGACGAGGCTCATTGTTTGATCCCTTCGGTGGTTGGTGTGTTCACACACTACGTCACCGAATGATCTGTTGTCAAGTGTGGCGCATAGCACGAGGCCCCCGGGATCGCTATCGGGATCAACCGGGGGCCTCGGCGTCAAGGTGCGTCAGGCGATGGTCGCCACGCACACGTCCTTGCGGCGGCGGAACACGCCGATCACGCGGGACTTACCGCGCAGCAGCGACAGGCCGCGGAGGGCGTAGTCGCTGTGCTGGTTGAAGACCTGAGCGACGTACTGCTCGCGCCAGTACAGCTCATATGCCTTCAGGTCACCCACAATGGCGGTGCCCTTGGCGACGGCGGTCGAGGCAATGACCTTGTGGCCCCACAGCTGCAGGTTCAGGGAGCCGAACGGGCCGGCGCCGAGGTAACGGCCGTTCTTGTCCGCGGCGAGGTCCACGGACTCCAGGTCCTCGGGGTTGAGGACGATCTGGGCGCCCTGGGCGGAGTCACCGAGCGCGGTCAGCGCCTTGCGCAGGGTGTTGAAGATGGCGTCGTTACCGGTGCCAACCTTCGCCTGGGTACGAACGCCGGGAGCGCCGATGATGCCGCGGGGGCGGTCACCAGTGGCGGTGCCGGAGACGATCTCGCCCTCGATCTTCTGCATGACCAGGGCCATAAGGACCTCGCCGACGAGGGTGACCATCACGGAGTCGTCCGCGAGCTCCTCGTCAGTGACCGGCAGAGCCTCGCCGATGGTGGTCGTGGTGGCCGTGTCGGCGCGGGTGGCGATGGTGGCCAGCGGGAAGACGCCGCCGGCAGTGCCGGTGCCGTTGTCCGCCTTGGCCTCGGCCTTGATGTCGGGGCCAGGGGTGACAGCGGTCAGGGCGCGGTAGGGGATCACCGCGGCATCGGTGGTGCCGGTGGTGATGGCGGACAGCAGCGGGCCGTACTGGGCACGCACCTCGTCGTCAACCGGAGAGCCCAGGTGGAAGGCGGAGCCACCGGTGGTGGCGGTGCCGCGGTGGGCCACGTCGGCCTTGCCCACCAGGTCGCGGACCACGAGGTCAACCTGATCGGTGGCGCTGGAGAAACCAGCGCTGAAGCGGCTCTTGAACGCCTGCCACTCGGGGGACAGGACGAAGCGCTCTCCTGCGGTCTTGCCGACGGCCTCAACGACGTCGGAGACGGCCTTGGTGGCCTTGGGGGCGCGATCAGCAATGGCGGCCAGCTTGTCGGAGGCAGCCTTGCGGGCGGCGGCCTGCGCGTCCATCTTGGCAACGGAGTCCACGATCTCGTCAACGCGGGCGAGGTCGGCCTCGGTCAGCTCGCTCTTGGCGCGCAGCTCGCCGGCCTCCTGAAGCAGCTCCTCACGAGTGCTCATACGGTGCATTCCTTTCGGTGGTCAGAGGCCCAGGAGGGCCAGCCGGGCACGGGCGGTCCGCTGCGCGGCGTCGTCGGCCTCAGGTGCGTCCTGAGACTTCAGCTTGGCGAGAGGATTCGCACCGCGCAGACACGGCCCGGCCTCCCACAGGTCCAGTTTAGTGAGGTGGCGGATTTCGCCGTCGTCGGACTTCTCCAAGGTGTAGTCCTCGACGATTGCCGAGTATGAGAAGTCCGTGATGGCGCCGACCTCGAGCAGCTCGGCGACAGAGCGGCCGATCTCGGTGTCGAGCGCCTTCCACTCCAGCAGCAGCCCCTCGTCGGTCTCCTCTGCCTTGGTCGAGTAGCCCACGATGTCGGAGGTGCCGTAGCCGTGGCTCCACATGATGGGCACCGTGGGGCGCTCGGCGAGCGCCTCGGTGAAGGCGCCCTTGTCGGTCACCTCTCCGTCGGAGTCCACGTTGCCGAAGACGGCGACGAGGGCCGTGAAGGTGCCGGGCTCCGACTTGCGTTCGGGCTTCTCGTCCTCGGGCTTCTCGTCCTCGGGCTTCTCGTCCTCACGACGTCGGCCGGCCGCGGCCTTGCTTGTACCCACGGTGATACAAGCGCGGGCGTGCTTCTGAACGGTTCGCTTCATGGTCTAAGCCTACGGTTCACCACACGTAAGCGATGTCGCAGTTGCAGCCCACGATGTCGTCGGCGTCCCCACCACCCCAGTCGTGCGGCCAGCGCATCCCGTTGGAGAACGTGTCGTCCATGTCCACCGTCTCACCGTTCATCGCGGCGTGCTCGGCCCTCGGATGGCTCGACCCGTTGTGGACCCACATCTTCTTCACGGCGCCGGAGCGGCGAGCCCCCTCCTGGGAGCCGAAGCCCGTGGCGTCCTTCGTCGAGGCGTCCGCCCACAGACCTAGGCGGTCCTCGGAGAGGATGTCCTCGATGGTCTCCCGTGCGGTGTCCTGCGCCGCGTCATCTCCCGACACGGCGCCGAGGAGACGCATCGCAGCATCGACGGCGGCGTCGGCCTTACCCTCGGCCATCTGCCGGATGTAGTTCCGAATCGCCCCGCGCCCGATCGTCTCCGTGCCGGTGCCGGATCGGAGGATCACGCCGTTGGCAGCCTCAATGGCCTGCTCGGCGAGGAACGGCTCGATGCGGTCAGCCAGGGCTTCGACGGCGGCCTCACTCAGCCCCTCGCGCTGAAGCTCATCGACGTATGCCTGCCTCATCCGCTCCAGAATCGAAGGTGACGGTCTTGAAGTCACAGCCTTCAAGACCATGCGCGCTTTTGGGGCCAGAGACTTCCCCTCCTCGGCAGCCTGATCCTGCTGACGGTGGTCGAGCTGGTTCGTGTCCGAGCCGTTGAGGTTCTGCGAGCCGGAGTCCGTGGGGCTGGCCTGGCCGCCCTGGATGACGTTCAGCGGGACGATGAGCTCCTCCGTGCCCTCCAGGTACGGCAGATCAAGGCGCTCGCGCGCCTCGGCGCGCGTCATCACGGGGCCGCCGGTGGCGGACTGGAGCGCCTGGACGCGCTCAAGCAGCGTGCCGTCCTGGGCCTCCGTGCGGTCGAGCATGCCGTAGACGGCGGTGTCGCCCCCGGCGAGCGCGGGGACAATCTCGGCGTTCAGCGCGTCCTCGATGCGGCCGATGAGCGGGCCGAGCACACGGGTGTACAGGTCGCGGCGCAGGGCCGCGTAGCCGCCGTAATTCGCCTCGCGCATGCCGAGCAGCTCAGGCGGGACGCCGAAGTAGCCGGCGACCTCGATGTCGGTCAGGGTGCGGACGCTCGAAGCGCTGGAGAGGTCTGGCTGCACCTGCGGCGCGCTCTCCAGCTTCATGCCATCCTCCATCACCGGGATGGACCCGCCCGACGTCGAGGACTTGAAGTCGGCCATGGCCTGGAGGAAGCGCTCACGCTTCTCGTCCGACCAGCGCGGTGCGTCCTTGGGGCGGGTCACCTGGGCGGACACGCGTGGGACGTCGGTCCACATGCGGCGGCGCCAGCCCTCGGCCTCACTGAGCTCAGCCAGCAGGGCGCGCAGCGTGCGCACGGGGGCGACGGCCCCTGAGCCGTCAGGGTCCCAGCCGTGCATGAGCGCCACGGGGAGGTCGGACAGGCTGACCGTCTCCCCGCCGGCGACCGTGGCGACGTCGTTCACCCGGCCGAACACGTCCGTGCTGAGCATGAGCAGCGGCGCGGGGACGCGGACGATCTCCTCGTCAACCAGCACCGCGCAAGCCGATCCGTACAGCAGCCAATCAAGCGCAAGACCGGTCACAAGGTCCGCAGAAGATGTGAACCGTGTGGGCCTGCGCACAAGAGTCTCAGCTGGGGAGTCGTGGAGCCGCTCCCGACCCCCGTCCTCAGCGCGGTAGACGCGCCACGGGAGCGCTGCGACCGTGCTCGCCATGAACGACACGACCTTGCGCACGCTCGGCTGGCTCTCCCACACACCGCGGATGCTCATCCCGGCCACAGACCCCGCCGTCGCGGAGCGGCCTCGCACGCTACGCAACGTGATCGGCGGATCAGCCACCGTCAGGCGGGCGAGCGCTCCGCCCTTAGCCGTCAGCGCCATTAGTCGTTCTCCTCCTCCGGCGCGATGGCGACGGCCAGCACGCTTCTCCATGGCACCCACATGGTCAATTGCTCCCCATCCAGCTCAGCCTCCAGCCGGAGCACGCGCTTAACGCGCCACAGAAGAAGACTTATCGGTCGGATTCGGACTGACAACTGCGTGTCGTCAGTCAGCGCAACGGTCATGCGGGTTGGTGTCATGGGTCAATCCTACGGTGACTCACACCAGGAAGCCGGCGCCGTGCTCCTCACTGGCGGCCTGAGCCTCCCTCTCGGCGTCGAAGATCATCGCCTGGCTCATCGCGGTCACTAATGCAGCCACCAGGTCAATTTTCTCGCCGGACTTCGCCTTGTCGGGCTTCACGTTCCCCGATGGGTCTCGAGCCACAGCGAGGTTGTCGATGCACCAGTCAGCGATCGGGTTGTCGTGGCCGAGGTCACGCATGTAGACCAGCGCCTTCATCCGCTTCAGCGGGGCGCTCATCGACGCGTACCCCTGCCGAACCTTGACCATGGGGAGCCCCTGACCGTAGAGCGACGTCGAGAGCTGTGTGGCCGACCATGGGTCGAAGCCGATCGCCTCGACCTGCATGTCGCGGTCGTCCTCCTCGATGCGTCGCTGCACGACGTCGTAGTCCAGCACGTCACCCGGCGTGAGCTCAAGCAGGCCCTGCTCCACCCACCGCGAGGCGGCTCCGAGCGTGCGCTTGTCCAGCGCCCTGAGGTTCTCCTCCGGGGTCCACGTGCGCCACACAGCCGACCACAGCGGCGTCCCCTTCGGGTCCCCCGGCTGTCGCGGGGTCAGCCAGCACAGCGCCGCGAGGTCCGAGACGCTGGCGAGGTCGAGGCCTCCCACGACGGGGCGCCCTGCCAGGTCGTCCAGCGTCCTGAACGGTGTAGGGGCGCTTCTGTCCCACTTGGGTAGGTCGATGTACCGGGCCGACTGCTTCAGGCGCCTGTTGAGCCTTAGGCGCTCGAATGCGGCTCTCTCCTCCGGCCCCGTCTTGGCCTCCTCGGCCGCGGCTCGCATCGACTCGCGCGTCGGGGAGACGCCGTAGCCAGGGTTGGCTCGCTTCCACGTCTCCTCGTCGAACGGGTCCGCGCCACGCGGGGCGGCGAAGATCACAACGTAGCGCCGGGACGGCTCGCCGCGGCAGTCGCTCTCCGCCCTCGATCGGCGGACGGCGTAGGGCGTCATGGTTCCGCCGGCGTCCGCCGTCGTGATGACGAAGCCAAGCGGCTGACGGCGAGCGCCGGTGCCGGTCTCGAGCGACTGGATGAGGTCGAGGTCCTTGTGGACGTGCATCTCATCGGCCAGGTACCCGTGCGGGTTCGTGCCCTGGAGCGTGTCCCCGACGCTCGCCACGGGCTTGATGACCGCCCCGTCGGCCGCGCGGATGATCTTCGACTTCCAGGCGCGCACGCCGGCGTCAGCCATCTGCGGCGACGCACCGACCGCGAGCGCAATCGGGTCGTAGGCGAGCCGAGCCTGGTCCTTCGAACCAGCCGCTAGGAGAACCTGCGCGCCGCCCTCGCCGTCGGCGAAGGCTAGGTAGACCATGATGGCGGCGCTCAGGGTCGTCTTCCCGTTCTTGCGGGGCACTTCGACCCAGGCGTCCCGGTACCAGCGCACCGTCTTGCCGTCAGCGTCCTCGATCACCCATCCGAAGATCGGGGCCAGGACGTAGGCCACCTGCCACGGGGACGGCTCCAGCGGCTTGCCGGCCCACTCCCCCTGTGTGTGCCGCAGCGCCCGCAGCGCAGCGATCACCCGGTCAACGCGAGCGGGGTCGAAGCGGGCACCCTGATCCTCGCCGGGCTCGGGTGTGCGCCACAGCGGCTTCGTCCACTCGGGGACCTCGTAGCCGCGGCTCTCGCAGTACCAGCGGACCTCAGGTGACAGCCCGTGGGCGCGTGCGCGGTCTGAAGTTGTAACGGCTGGCATGGGATCAGGCTAGACGGCGAACGGGTTGCCGGCCTTCGCCTTCACAGACTCCGGTGCGTCCATCGCTGCACGGGCCACGAAGGTCAGGCCCATCGTCTTGCACAGCCCCTCGATGACGCGGGCGTGCGTCGAGGCGATGGAGAACGCCGGGTTGGCGACCGGGGTGCCCTTCTCGCTGTAGAGGATCACGCCCTCAGCGCGGGCGGTGCCAACCGCGATTGTGTAGAGCTCGAGCTCCTGCACGAGCAGCGACACCATCGTGGTGTCCGCGGCGGCCAGGAGGCCGCTCGCGTGGAGCGAGCCCGTGATCTCGTCCCACAGGGGGTGCAGGTCGGCCCGCAGCGTCGAGGGTGGCTCGAGCCGAGCGGCGTCTCGAGGCAACGCCGCCGCGGTGTGCATCGTGGCCTTCTCCGGCACCGAGTCGTCCACGAGCCGGAGCCCACGCGGAAGGCGGGCGTCGCTCACGCTCTGACCGGCTTTGCGGCTCATCGTCGGCTCCTCGGAATCTGATCGGTAGGGAGCCGCCGGACGCTACCCCGTAGTGCAAGCTTCGATCCTCGATGTGGGTCTGCGCCCGGCGGTGAGACCAGCCTAGCACGCCTCGCGCCCGTGCGCAAGAGGGGCCGAATGCCGAGTTTTTGGCTTG
>ENA-OWLM01000442-OWLM01000442.1-metagenome-genome-assembly--contig:-NODE-442-length-16207-cov-4.472635_pt1 | contig 16207 bp, 15 predicted proteins | sample MGYA00245349_ERZ651102 | MGnify/ENA primary metagenome ERZ651102 (study PRJEB26857, sample SAMEA4031759) | metagenome | biome: human; feature: oral; material: saliva | place: Philippines | collected 2014... | reverse complement strand
CGATCGCACAACCTCACAGCGCGGGCAAAACGGTATGCTGCTGCGCGACAACATCTTCGGCTCCATTGAGGAAGATGCCCAGCGTCGCGACTTTACGATTAACAGCCTGTATTACAGCGTGGCCGATTTCACCGTGCGTGATTACGTCGGCGGCATGCAAGATCTCGAAGAGGGCATCATTCGCCTGATCGGTAATCCGGAAACGCGCTACCGCGAAGACCCTGTTCGTATGCTGCGCGCCGTGCGCTTTGCCGCCAAGCTCGACATGCGTATCAGTCCGGAAACCGCAGAGCCGATCCCGCGTCTGGCAACGCTGATTAACGACGTGCCGCCTGCGCGTCTGTTTGAAGAGGCGCTGAAGCTGTTGCAGGCGGGTTACGGGTATGAAACCTACAATCTGCTGCGCGAATACAGCCTGTTCCAGCCCCTCTTCCCAACCATCACGCGCTGCTTCACCGAAAACGGTGACAGCCCGATGGAACGCATCATTGCGCAGGTGCTGAAGAATACCGACACCCGCATCCAGAACGACATGCGCGTGAACCCGGCATTCCTGTTTGCCGCAATGTTCTGGTATCCCCTGCTGGAAGCAGCACAGCGAATTGCGCAGGAAAGCGGTCTGGCCTATTACGATGCCTTTGCGCTGGCGGCAAACGACGTGCTGGATGAAGCCTGTCGTACGCTCGCGATCCCAAAACGTATTACCACGCTGGTGCGCGACATCTGGCAGCTTCAGCTGCGCATGTCCCGTCGCCAGGGCAAACGCGCCTGGAAGCTGATGGAGCATCCGAAATTCCGCGCCGCGTTCGACCTGCTGGCACTGCGGGCTGAAATTGAAAAGAACCAGGAGCTGCAGCGTCTGGCGCAGTGGTGGGGCGAATTCCAGGTCTCAGCACCGCCCGAGCAAAAAGGAATGCTGACCAATCTGGATGAAGAGCCAGAACCGCGTCGTCGCCACCGTCGTCCGCGCAAACGCGCACCGCGTCGCGAAGGCTCAGCGTGACCCTCGCCTACATCGCCATCGGCAGCAATCTGGCCTCTCCGCTGGAGCAGGTTAACGCTGCCGTTCAGGCGCTGGGGGAGATACCGCAAAGCCGGATTGTTGCGGTCTCCTCGTTCTACCGCACGCCGCCGCTGGGCCCGCAGGACCAGCCTGATTACCTGAACGCCGCCGTCGTGCTCGACACGGCCCTGGATGCCGAAACGCTGCTGGATAATACCCAGCGTATTGAGCTGCAGCAGGGTCGCGTACGCAAAGCCGAACGCTGGGGGCCGCGCACGCTCGACCTCGACCTGATGCTGTTTGGCAACGAGATAATCAATACCGAACGCCTCACCGTTCCGCATTACGACATGAAAAACCGCGGTTTTATGCTCTGGCCGCTGTTTGAAGTTGCCCCCGATCTTATCTTCCCCGACGGCCCCTCTCTGAAGGCCGTGCTGGAAAGCCTCCGCGCGGAAAAACCCGCCTGCTGGTAAACCTGTTTCATTGCCGATTAACCATTAAATAATTATGGTTAATCGGTTACCTAAAATCATTGTTCCCTCCAATGTTACTGTTAGAATGCGCAAAGATTCGTTTTTGGGTTACCAGGAAACAGTATGAAACCAACCACCATCTCCTTACTGCAGAAATGCAAACAGGAAAAAAGACGCTTCGCCACCATCACCGCGTACGACTACAGCTTCGCCAAATTGTTTGCCGAAGAAGGTATTAACGTCATGCTGGTCGGGGACTCGTTAGGGATGACGGTACAAGGACATGATTCCACGCTGCCAGTGACGGTCGACGATATTGCCTACCACACTCGCGCCGTGCGCCGGGGTGCGCCAGCCTGCCTGCTGCTTTCCGATCTGCCGTTTATGGCCTATGCCACCCCCGAGCAGGCCTTCGAAAATGCGGCGGCGGTGATGCGCGCCGGAGCCAATATGGTGAAAATTGAAGGCGGAGCCTGGCTTGTAGAGACGGTGAAAATGCTCACCGAGCGCGCTGTGCCGGTCTGCGGACACTTAGGTCTTACGCCACAGTCTGTGAACATCTTTGGCGGCTATAAGGTGCAGGGACGCGGTGACGCCGCACAGACGCTGTTGGATGATGCCCTGGCGCTGGAAGCCGCAGGCGCGCAGCTGCTGGTGCTGGAGTGCGTCCCGGTTGAACTGGCGAAACGCATCACCGAAGCCCTCTCCATTCCGGTGATTGGCATTGGCGCGGGTAACGTCACTGATGGTCAGATTCTGGTGATGCACGACGCCTTTGGCATTACCGGCGGGCACATTCCTAAATTTGCTAAAAATTTCCTGACAGAAGCAGGCGACATGCGTGCTGCAGTGCGGCAGTATATTGCCGAGGTTGAGTCCGGCGTGTATCCGGGCGAAGAACACAGTTTCCATTAAGGAGTCTTGTTGTGCTAATCATTGAAACCCTGCCGCTGCTGCGCCAGCACATCCGTCGTGCGCGTCAGGAAGGTAAACGTATCGCACTGGTCCCTACCATGGGCAACCTGCACGACGGCCACATGAAGCTGGTCGACGAAGCGAGAGCGCGTGCAGATATCGTGGTGGTCAGTATCTTCGTTAACCCAATGCAGTTTGACCGCGCAGACGATCTGGCGCGCTACCCGCGCACTCTGCAGGAAGACTGCGAGAAGCTCAAAAAGCGCCATGCGGATATCGTCTTCGCCCCCGCTCCGGCGGATGTGTATCCTCAGGGTACCGGCGAGGCAACCTTCGTTGACGTCCCGGGCATTTCGACCATGCTCGAAGGTGCCAGCCGCCCGGGCCATTTCCGCGGCGTATCCACCATCGTCAGCAAGCTGTTCAACCTGGTGCAGCCGGACGTTGCCTGCTTCGGCGAGAAAGATTTCCAGCAGCTGGCGCTGATCCGCAAGATGGTTGCCGATATGGGCTACGACATCGAGATCGTCGGCGTGCCGATCGTGCGCGCCAAAGACGGCCTGGCGCTCAGCTCCCGTAACGGCTACCTGACCGCCGAGCAGCGTAAAATCGCGCCGGGCTTAAGCAAGGTGCTGAATACGATGGCGGAGCAGCTTCTGGCAAAAGAGCTAACGGCCGAAGAGATCGTCGCTCTCGCCGAACAGGCGCTGAACGATAAAGGCCTTCGCGCGGACGACGTACAAATCCGAGATGCAGACACGCTTCTGGCGCTTTCAGAGACCAGCAAACGTGCGGTAATTCTGGTCGCGGCATGGCTTGGCCAGGCGCGCCTGATCGATAATAAAGTGGTTGAGCTGGCGTAGTTTTTCGCCCTTGATAATTGAAGGTAAACGTAATGATTCGCAAAATGCTGCAAGGTAAGCTTCACCGTGTGAAAGTCACCCAGGCAGACCTGCACTACGAAGGCTCCTGCGCGATCGATCAGGATTTTCTCGACGCGGCGGGTATTCTGGAAAACGAAGCCATTGATATCTGGAACGTGAATAACGGCAAGCGCTTCTCCACCTACGCGATTGCCGCCGAGCGCGGGTCTAAAATCATCTCTGTTAACGGTGCGGCAGCGCACTGCGCGGACGTTGGGGATATCGTGATTATCGCCAGCTTCGTCATGATGTCCGACGAAGAAGCGCGTCGCTGGCAGCCAAAGGTTGCTTATTTTGAAGGCGACAACGACATGAAACGGACTGCGAAAGCCATTCCGGTTCAGGTGGCCTGAGTCACTATTGGGCTGGATGATTTATCCAGCCCTATTATTCGCATGAAATATGTATTCAACCTCAATCAAACTTACAGTCTGTAATATATCCCCGTTAATCATTTGCTTGCCTTATAAAAAAGATCACATTTAATTTTTAATCATCGCAAATCATAATTCCAGGCTATACGTTCCAATGAATTAGGCATAAAAACACCGTTATAAATATGCTTTCACGCACAATTATTTCATCTGCAACATTCACTGACAAAACTATTACTCAAGCGGATTGACTTACATTCACGCTCCATTATTTATTGATAAACAATTATTTTCATCCAACGCCACGCTATTTCGTCTCACGTAAAAACATATTTAGTCAAACTAAATAAGCATTAAAGTTCTTCTTAATATATTTCCATACAAAACAATACTATATTCACACGGCTTTATTTCTAAGCGTGAATTTTTGTTTTTTCTAATAACGAATAAATGGATGTTATAAATATGTTTAAGAAAACAATTCTGGCTACTGCTGTGGCGGCAATGGCAATGGGTTCTGTATCAGCAATGGCCGCGGATGTTGGCCTGATCACTTTTGATGGCGCGGTAACGGATACCACTTGCGTTATCACCACCAACAACGGCGTAGAAGCAAACAACGTTACCGTAACTCTGCCCGTAGTTAAAAAAGCAGACGTTGAAGGTACCACTGTTGATAAAGGCGTGGGTTCTAAAGAGTTCGAACTGCACCTGAGCGAGTGCCCGGACACCCTGACCAAAGCCTCCGCAACCTTCTCTTCTCAGCAGTTCGCTGAGCTGTCAAACGGCACCCTGAAATCTGACCCAACCGTATCGGGTCACGCTGATAACGTGAGCCTGGCGCTGTACAACAACACCGCAGCAAGCTCTGCTCGCGTTCTGATTGGCCAGCCAGATAATAATACTCAGGAAGCAGCGCTGACTTCAGGCGAAGGTACCCTGGCTTACCGTGTTGCTTACGTTCCAAGCGCCGACTGGGTGAAAGGCACCAATGACATTGCTTCTGGTAAAGTCAGCAGCAACGTTACCTTCACCATGAACTACAAGTAATCGACTGATTCATTAATACATGCGCTCACGGATGAGGTGGGCGCATTTTTTTTAAGGATGAATATTATGCGCCCGTTTAAAAAAACTCTCGCCGCACTGTTATTGAGCACCACATGCTGTTTTTCTTATTCCGCATTAGCGGATATCGTTATTTCCGGCACTCGGGTGATTTACCCTGAGACCGCAAAAGATGTGACAGTAAAAATGGAAAACCGTGGTAATAAACCGCTGTTAGTACAAACCTGGCTGGATGACGGCCGCGATGACGTTAACCCTCAAGAATTAAAACTGCCCTTCATTGTTACACCACCGGTTTCTCGTGTTGACGCGGCGAAAGGTCAGACGGTGCGAATCACCAAGTTAAGCCAGGAACTGCCGAAAGACAGGGAAACGCTTTACTGGTTCAACGTGCTTGAAATTCCACCAAAAGCGAAAGGCGGTGATGCGCAAAACTTATTGCAACTGGCGTTCCGTACCCGCATTAAAATGTTTTTCCGTCCTAAAGGCCTGACCGGAGATGCCTCTATTGCTGCTGGCCAGTTGAAATGGACACAAAGTAATGCATCGTTAATTGCTCGCAATGACTCGCCTTATTACGTGTCATTAGCAAAATTAGACGCCACCGTCGGCGGTAAAAAAATTGATATTGAACCTCATTATATTGCGCCATTTGCCAGCCAGACCTATCCAGTAAAAGAAGCCGCAAGTGCACGTATTTCCAAAGTCGCTTTCAGCACAATCAATGACTTTGGTGGCTCCGAGCCGCATGAAGCGCAAATAAATTAAATAAACAACAGCAACCAACTTTCGCAGCTAACGGACTAGTGATAGCAATGTTTCTTCGCCCATCTTTTCTTTGCCTTGCCATTTGCGCAGCCTTGCAAACATCGGCCCTGGCTGCTGATGCTTCAGCTTCACCCTCCTCTAATGAAGAGGTTGAATTCAACGATCAGTTTCTTTTTAACACCGGGACGAATATTGACGTAAGCCGCTTTTCTCGAGGAAACCCCGTGGTGCCGGGCACCTTTAAAACGCAGATCTTGCTTAACGGCCAGAAGAAACTGTTAACGGAGTTTACCTTTAAAGAAAATGGTACCACACGTGCCACACCTTGCTTTACGCCTAAAATTTTGCTGCAAATTGGCATCAAAGCCGAGCCCATAAAAGACGCACTCAGCAAAGAAGCAGATGGCCAGGAAATTTGCGTATCACTCAATGACCAACTGGCGGGTTCTTCATGGGACTTCGATGCGAGCACGCAGGAGCTGAGCCTTAGCGTGCCTCAGATTTACGTTGAGCGTCACCCGGGTGGTTATGTTGATCCTTCTCTTTGGGAGGATGGCATCACCGCGGGCATGCTTTCTTATGATCTGAACGCGTGGCATTCAGATAGTGCCTACGGTGCAGAAGATACCGCCTATGCGGGCCTGAAGTATGGGCTGAATATGGGGCCGTGGCGTTTTCGCTCTCGCGGCACCCTCAACTGGTCTGAGGATGAAGGCACCGACTACAGCAGCCAGGAAGCCTACCTTCAGCGCGATGTAACGGCGCTGCGTGCTCAGCTGTTGTTAGGTGACTCCTATACCCGTGGCGACACGTTTAACACCATCAACCTGCGTGGTGTGCGGATGTACAACGACGACCGTATGCTGCCAGGCGGAGTCTCGACCTATGCCCCAACCATCCGCGGCGTCGCAAAAACCAACGCAAAAGTCACCATCTCCCAGAATGGCAACAAGATTTATGAAAGCACCGTGCCGCCCGGCGCATTCGAGATCGACGATCTCAGCACCACCGGTTATGGCAGCGATCTGCTCGTCACTATCGAAGAGTCGGATGGCAGCCAGCGTAACTTCTCAGTGCCTTACTCTTCCGTAAGCCAACTGCTGCGTCCTGGCTATGGTCGCTGGGATATTGGCGCTGGCGAGCTTAATGACAACGGTCTGAAGGACAAACCGCGCGTTGCGTACCTTACTGGCTATTATGGTCTGAGCAATACCTTCACCGGCTACGCCGGGATGCAGTATATGGATACGGATTATTTATCTGGCCTGCTGGGTATTGCCATGAACACGGGAATAGGCGCGTTTGCACTGGATGTTACCCATTCTGATGCCGATATGGACGGACTGGGAAGACTGACCGGACAAAGTTATCGGCTTTCCTGGAGTAAGTTACTGAGTGATACCAATACCTCATTCAACGTCGCGGCCTACCGCTTCTCGACGGAAGATTACCTGACGCTGAACGATGCAGCCTCTCTCTCGGAGGATATTAAATACCGGGATACGTCACGCAACCCAGATCACACCGGTCAAGACGTCTATAACCGCTTCCAGCGTATGAAAAACCAGGTTCAGATTAACGTGAGTCAGCCGATTACCGTCGGCAAGGATGATTACGGCTCTCTGTACGTTAACGGAAGCTGGCAGGATTACTGGACGGAGTCGAGCTCAACCTCACAGTATTCCATGGGCTACAACAATTCGTTCTGGTTGGGCAGTTACAGTATTTCCCTGCAGCGAAGCTATGACGAATACGGCGAGAAGGATGACAGCCTCTATTTAAGCCTGAACATCCCGCTGGAGAACCTGCTGGGTCATAACAAACACCCGGCCGGCTTCTCAAGCGTCAATATGAGCGTGAACTCTGACTTTAAAGACAGCACGACATTCAATACCAGTGCAAACGGCAACTCAGAAGACTATCGCTTTAACTACAGCGTGAATGCCAGTACTAATCACGCTGACAGCGGTGACCTGAATCAAATTGGCGGTTACGGCAGCTACAACAGCCAGTATGGGCCGCTGAGCCTTTCGGCATCAGCGAGCGACGACAATAGCCGTCAGTACTCATTGAGCTACAGCGGCGGCATGCTGGTCCACTCTGGCGGTATTACGCTTGCACCAGGCAGTATTGGCGATACCGATACGCTGGCGCTGGTAAGCGCTCCGGGCGCGAAGGGTGCGCATCTCAGCATTGGTGATGGCGTCATCGGCAGTTCTGGCTACGCCATCATGCCTTACCTCACCGCGTACCGAGAAAACACGGTGGGCATTGATATTTCAGATATGGACGCGGACGTAGAAGTTAAAAATACCAGTACGGTGGCCGTGCCGCGTAGCGGGGCCATTCTTCGCGTCGATTTTGAGACCGACCAGGGCCGTTCACTGCTGCTCGAACTGCATCGTTCAGATAACAGCTTTATTCCACTCGGCGCAGATGTGCTTAACGAAAAAGGTGAGTCTGTCGGCTCTGTCGGCCAGGCAGGTCAGGCCTATGTCCGTGGTGTAGAGGAGAGCGGGAAATTGCGTGTGGTTTGGGGCAGTGAGGCAAACAGCTCATGCACCGTTAATTATCGCATTACGCCATCCGCGCAGAAAGTCGGGCTGACCACGCTGCTTACTCATCAAACATGCCAGATGTAATTTTTATACAGGGAGTTATTTTAATGAAGAAAGTTTTATCACTCGCACCGATCGGCGCCTTGCTGGTCATGACATTACAGTCGCCGGCTCAGGCGGTCGATCTTGACGTTACCTTCACCGCCTCGCTGCGTGAAACCACCTGTGACATGAAAATCGAAGGGGGTACGGGCAATGGCACTAACAATACCATTCCAATCGGTACGGGCGGAAAAACCAGCCTGGGCGATATCGTGAGCGGCTCAGATGCCGCCAGCACCCAGTTCAAGCTGAAAATCACCGAGTGTCCGGACAGTCTTGCTGGGCTGAAAACGACGGTTAGCGGCACTGTATCAAGCAGCCTCAATACGGCCATTGCCAACGCAGCATCGTCATCCGCCGCAACAAATATGGGCGTCAGTATTGCTCGCGTCTCCGCGCCGGATTCGCCTTTTATGGTCAACTCAACTGACGATACAAAACGTCTGGTCTGGACAACGTCAGAAATTAGCGGCAAAGAGGTTCCTCTCATTGCTCGTCTGGTCGAGACCCAGTCAGGAAAAGCGACAACCGGTAATTTTAGCGCCACGGCAACTTTTAATTTTGTCTACGAATAAGCGGAAGGAAACGCACTAATGAAAATGACATCCTCCACATTAATTGCTCTGGCTGTTTCTGCCGGCATGTTTACCAGCGCGGCCAATGCGATTACCGGCACCACAAGCGTATCAGGAACCTTTACCTCCACGATTGAAGCAGGCACATGTACGGCGCAGGTACAGAGCGCTGCGGGCACCGCGATCAGCACGCTGGCTTTTGGCGACGTGTATAAATCTGACCTGACGGCACAAAGCCGCAGCGAACCGTTTAAAATTGCCTTTAGCGGCTGTGCTGGCGTGAAATCTGCTTCGGTGGAGACAACAAAAGGGACGGGGGGTAACTGCTCGGGCGATGCAAAAGATGGCGACTCTTTCGATGCGGGTAATTCAGCGGCTTTCGAAGTCTGGAAAGGCACCGCAGGCAGCGGCACCTTATTAAGCTGTAAAACCACCTCTAAACAAAACGTCACCATTAGCAGCGGTACAGGAACGATGGACTTAGCTGCCCGTATTGTCATTGCAAAAGGAAAGACCATCAGCAATGTCACAACGGGTAACGTCAGTGCGCCAGTCACCTTTGTTGTAACTTACCAGTAAAATAAAGTAGACGGGGCAGCCATGTTGCGAAATATAAAAAATAATAGTCTGAAAAGATTCATACTTCTGGCAGGACTACTCAGTTGGCATTGGTCTGCCCCATGCCTGGCGGAAGAACCAGGTATGGACATTACGCTTAATGCCAACATTATCGAAAACACGTGTCAGGTATCCATTTCCGGAGACGGTAAAGTGCATTTACCGACGGTGGGAAAATCATGGTTTTATAATGTAGACGGCAGTACGCGACTGCAACCAACTGATGCTGCCTCAGGTACCGAGTTCAAGGTAAAAGTGGAAGAATGTGCAGGGGGTGCCGAATCCATAACAAAGCTTATTTTTAGCTTTCAGCCGCAAAGTAAAATTTGGCCAACGGGGTCTCGTCAGGTATTTATTAACGAAACCAGCGTAGCTGAAGGCGGTGCGGATAACACGGGCGTGGTGATTTTTTCAAAGGCATCGAATACAAACGTCTTAAATTCGGATGGCACTTCCAGCGTTGCGATCGATACCAATACCGATGACTGGGCAAAAGAATATCCATTCTACGCGCGCCTGCAAAATACCGGTGTGGTCACGGCCGGTAAAGTCACCAGCAGAGTTGTCGTTAACGCAACCTATAAATAGAGTAGAAAAGGAAATCACTCATGAAAAAAAAGGGATATCAGCATTGCCATGTCATTATAAAGACGATGACGGCACTCTTATTTTTAACTTACGCCAGTGCCTCTATGGCGTGGGAATGTCACTTTGGCCAAAGTGGTGAAGGCGGATCGTCAACCATCATTAACGGTACGTCAGGCACACCCGTTTATTTTAACACGTTAACAATAGCAGCGGGCATGACGCAAATTGGTGGAGTATATGAGGCCTCCCTCTCACCTGCGCTTTGGTCCAAATGCGATAACGGTACCAATGGCGACACGATGGAAAACATTACCTATAATAGTAATGCTGCCGATAACAGTACTGCGGTGTGGCCAACGAATATACCCGGGATTTATTATGCGGTGCGAGTTTACAGCGATAATAATACCGGAGCCTGGTTCAAACCAACTTTTGACCAATGGGAATCACTGGGCGTTAAGGCCTCGAATGAAAGCACCAACTGGAAGGTACAAATTAAGTTCTACCAGAATGGTGGTGAGTTTACAGGCAACATGAATGGCGCAACGAAAATTACCCCTAAGGCTTCGGCTCGTATTGGAGGGATGTCCATCGGTGAGCATACCGACAGTGACAACAAACCATGGTATTTCGATGTCACCACGGCGAGTTTCAGCATTCCGGTTTCAACCTCCACCTGTAAGGCTGCAACCGTTAATGGCGGCACAAATAACGTCGACTTCGGAGAGGTAATGTATTCATCTGTCAGAGAGGGTTTTTATCCGAGAAAGGATTTCTCTGTACAGCTTCAGGGTTGTAATAATGTTGTTTCTCTCAAACTCAAAGTAAGCGCCGCCAAAACAAGCAGTAATGATAATACTCTGCTGGGTAATATATTGACCTCCAATGCCGCGACCGGGATAGGTATACATATTGAAAAAATGTTCACAACAGAGCCAACTACAGGCCTGGTAGTTAATGATGGCGCATTTGCGTATACATCGCTGGATGCATTTCTTGACGACACAGGTTCATATTACGAGGTTGGCACGAACTCAACAGCAGAGTTACCATTTATCGCCTATATGTACAGAGACTATTCTCAGCCACTAAATGCGGGTAATTTTAAAGGGGTAGCTACCTTCTCGATAAATTACTACTAGCCTACCCCTGCGGCTGATTGCTGATCAGCCGCGACATGGTCTCCAGCGAATCCGTTCTTAAGATATACAGGCGCTTCAGTAAGAACGGATTATCCCCCGGCTTCACCTTCCCTTTCACCGTCGTCACCGCCAGATGAAAACCGGCGTCGTTCGCCGCCTTTATCGCTTTATTGTCGTACCCGCCGAACGGATAAGAGACGTACAACACGCGCGGGTTGAACTGGGCAAGCGCGCGCCGCGAACGTTCGAAATCAAACAAAATGACGTGATAACTGCGGCTCAGTAAAATCGGGTGTTTATACCCATCAACGCGATGCAGGAAATGGGTGTGAGACTGAATGTCGAACACATCCTGAATGCTCTTAATCTCCTGAACGCTCATAAACTGCAGCGATTTCGGGTCCCACTTCTGGGGATGCCCTTTTATGCGGGAGGAGATAATAAACGCCGTGGCGTTGAAGCCGTACTCTTTCAACACAGGGTACGCGTAGCGGCTGACGGACTTCAGGCCGTCGTCAAACGTAATCACCACCGCCTTCGCGGGCAGGTTCATCTTATTACGCACGTACCCTTCGAGCTGGTACATCGTCAGCGTGGTATAGCCCTGATCGCGTAGCCAGGCCATCTGGTTGTTGAACGCGCGGACGCTGGTGGTGGTGGAAGTATGTCGAAAACGGGTGTTCTCTTCATCGCGCAGGATATGATGGTAGGTCAGGACCGGAAGGCCGTTATCTTCCTGCGCGTCCAGACTGCTGACCCACGCCAGACGGTTGCCGATGCGGATTTGGAACCAGGTCTGATTCAGACGGTCTTTCAGTTTGTTCAGAATGGGATAGCGAAGATTGGCGCTCATCGTGCCAAATGGCGCGCTCCCGCTGTCAGGGGCGTTATAGACCAGCGTGTCTTTCCAGGTCACCAGGTTTTGGTTGCTGAGCGGCTTGTTCAAATCGCCAAGGCTGTCCTCAACGCGCTGCTTGCCCTGCACCTCTTCGAGATGCCCTTTATCGATAAACCCCGTGCCAAAACCAAAACGAAATTCGTAATAGTCAGCAGAGGTCGGCACCACGGCAAGAATTTGTCCGGCCCTGACGTTCCCCACGTTTACGACTGCGTTTCCCACCTGTGCCCAGATGGCCGCATCTTCGGTGGTTTGCATATAGCGGGCGGGAAGCCCTTGCTGGCTAATCAGACTGGCAGATGCGCCGCCGGAAACCAGCAGCAACAGCAGGAAAATCACGCGCATTAACATGGGATATAAATCGATACGGGAAATCAGTCGCCATTGTAACAAATGCGACATCAATACCAACGTTTAATGCTTATACAGATCGTGAAGCAGGACGAAAGGCGGGTTTTTCTGCTGCTGATGCCACAGGCTGCTTACGCCGGGAACGTGCATATTAACGAGGGTATTGCGAAATTCGGCGCTGCTCAGGCTCTCACGCAGCGGGTACATCGCTTCCAGCAGCGCATAGTTGATGCCGGAAATGACTTCGCAGTTTTCGTGCTTGTGGCTTAACAGGGCGGCGGAACGATAAGGCGCCGCGCCGGATTTATCGGTCAGAAAGATCACGCCATCGCCCGTGTCGGTTTCATGCAGCGCATCGCACATCATGCGGCTGAGCATATTGGTGCTTAAACCGCGCCAATAATTCACCGCGCGGCACTGTGCCAGCGGACCAAATTTAGCTTCAAGCTTATCCAGCATATCCTGCGCGTGTTCATCGTGGCAGGTGATAACCCATCCCAGCATGCGTCTCTCCTTAGCAGGCGAGTAGTTTAGCGTAGGGAAGGTTTGCTTACGGTGATAACTGTCAAAGAAAAGTGCCCGGCAAACAGAATGTCGCCGGGCCGAAGGTTAGCTACGCAGCCCACGCCCGCGCTGGATCAGATACCAGCACAGCAGGTAGAAGGCGATGATGAACACCACCAGCACCGCCACCGTGGTGAACAGCGGCACATCGGTTATACCGAGGAAGCCAAAGCGGAAGCCGCTGATCATGTAGACAATCGGGTTCAGGTGCGACAGCGCCTGCCAGAACGGCGGCAGCAGCGACAGGGAGTAGAACACCCCGCCCAGATAGGTCAGCGGCGTCAGCACGAAGGTCGGGATCAGGCTGATGTCGTCAAACGTCTTGGCGAATACCGCGTTCAGCAATCCGGCCAGCGAGAACAGGATCGCGGTCAGCAGCAGCGTCAGCGCCACGAACAGCCACGAGTGTACCTGGAACGGCACGAAGAACAGCGAAATCGCCGTGACCAGAATCCCCACGCACAAACCGCGCGCCACACCGCCGCCTACATAGCCGGCAATAATGACGTGCGTCGGCACTGGTGCCACCAGCAGCTCTTCAATATTGCGCTGGAACTTAGCGCTAAAGAATGAAGATGCCACGTTGGCATAGGCGTTGGTGATCACCGCCATCATGATCAGCCCCGGCACGATAAACTGCATATAGGTAAAACCGTGCATTTCACCAATGCGGGAACCGATCAGGTTACCGAAGATGATGAAATAGAGCGTCATGGTGATGACTGGCGGCACCAGGGTTTGCACCCAGATGCGCATAAAGCGGTTGATCTCTTTCGCCCAAATACTTTTCAGCGCGACCCAGTAAAGATGCGTCATGCCTTGTCTCCTTGTTTTTCATGCACCAGAGAGACAAACAGCTCTTCCAGTCGGTTCGCTTTGTTACGCATACTCAATACCTGAATACCCTGCGCGCTCAACTGTGAGAAGACGCTGTTGATGCCCTGCTCGCGCAGCACTTCCACTTCCAGCGTCGAGGTATCCACCAGACGGTAGTTATACCCTTCGAGCTTCGGCAGCGCGCTTTTCGCCGCCAGATCGAGAATAAAGGTTTCGGATTTCAGCTTAGAGAGCAGATCCTTCATCGACGTGTTTTCCACCAGCTCACCGTGCTGAATAATGCCGATATTGCGGCACAGCATTTCCGCTTCTTCAAGATAGTGAGTGGTCAGAATAATGGTGGTGCCTTTATCGTTGAGATCCTTCAGAAAGCCCCACATGGAACGGCGCAGTTCAATATCCACGCCCGCGGTCGGTTCATCGAGGATAAGCAGCTTTGGCTCGTGCATCAGCGCGCGGGCAATCATCAGGCGGCGCTTCATCCCACCGGACAACATGCGCGCACGTTCGTTACGCTTTTCCCACAGATCGAGCTGCTTAAGGTATTTTTCGCTACGCGCAATCGCCTCTTTATACTCAACGCCGTAGTAACCCGCCTGCTGAACGACAATCTGCTGTACCGTCTCGAACGGGTTGAAGTTGAACTCCTGCGGCACCAGCCCCAGCTGGCGCTTGGCGTTGACCACATCTTTTTGCAGATCGTAGCCAAAGACGCTCACGCGACCTGAGGTTTTGTTCACCAGCGAACTGATAATGCCGATAGTGGTGGATTTCCCCGCCCCGTTCGGACCAAGAAGCGCATAGAAATCCCCCGCCTCTACTTTGAGATCTATCCCGCGCAGCGCCTGAACGCCGCCAGGATAGGTTTTTTTAAGCTGCTCAAGCTCCAGTGCAATTGCCATGAATTAAACTTACCTTCAGTTCTTACACACCTTGTGTGGTTTCATTAAAAGTCGGGTTACCCTATAGTAGCGCAACGCAATTACCAGGTTACAGGCCGTTAACGTCCATGAATAACATAGATACACTCATCAGCAACAATGCACTATGGTCAAAGATGCTGGTTGAAGAAGACCCCGGATTTTTCGGGAAGCTGGCGCAAGCGCAAAACCCACGCTTTCTATGGATTGGATGTTCCGACAGTCGCGTCCCGGCAGAACGCCTGACCGGTCTCGAACCTGGCGAACTGTTTGTTCACCGTAACGTCGCCAACCTTGTTATTCATACCGATCTCAACTGCCTTTCTGTCGTGCAGTATGCCGTTGACGTGCTGGAAGTTGAGCACATCATTATTTGCGGCCACTACGGCTGCGGCGGCGTACAGGCGGCGGTTGAAAATACAGAGCTGGGGTTAATCGATAACTGGCTGCTGCACATCCGCGATATCTGGTTCAAACATAGCTCACTGTTGGGTGAAATGCCGCAGGAGCGTCGACTGGATACCCTTTGCGAGCTGAACGTGATGGAGCAGGTCTATAACCTGGGCCACTCAACAATTATGCAGTCCGCCTGGAAACGTGGGCAGAAGGTGTCCATCCACGGCTGGGCGTACGGCATTCACGATGGCCTGCTGCGCAATCTGGAAGTGACCGCCACCAACCGCGAAACGCTGGAGCAGCGTTACCGTTCGGGCATTGCCAACCTCAAGCTCAAGCATGTGAACCATAAATAAACAAAGCCGGGGATTTTCTCCCTCTCCCTGTGGGAGAGGGACGGGGTGAGGGCACCAGCCCGCACCAGACTTAAGCCAACTGCTTCCGGCTAATCAACGGCCCGTCAATCTTCTTCATCGAGCGGTCCAGCACTTCCTCAATCACCGACGACAGCTCGTTCAGCTCAAACTTCGCCACGTAGCCGTCGGCCTTCACCTTGCGAATATGGTCTTCGTTGGCGTTGCCGGACAGAGACGAGTGGATAACTACCGGAATATCCTTCAGGAACGGATCGGTTTTGATTTTGCGCGTCAGCGTAAAGCCGTCCATCTCCGGCATTTCGAGGTCGGTCAGCACCAGTGCAATTTTATCGGTGATGGGAACCCCTTCAGCCTGCGCCTGTGCCGCCAGTACGCCAATTTTCTCCCATGCGTCTTTACCGGTAATGTGCAGCTGCGCGGGGATTTCCATTGCCTGCAACCCTTTCTCCAGCATCGAGCGCGCCACTTTAGAATCTTCCGCCACAATCGCCACAGAACCCGGTTTGATGTTGAATTTGGTGGTCTTCAGATTGGTGGCATGCAGATCGTGGTTAGCCGGGGTGATGTCGTACAGGATCTGCTCAACGTCCAGCACCATCGCCAGATCGTTGGTATCGGTCTTCTCGTTCAGACAGGCGATGCTGGTGATGTAGCGCCCGCTGACGGCGGTTTCGGCCGCGTGAACCTGCTTCCAGTCGAGACGCATAATGTTCTCAACGGACTCTACGGCAAACGCCTGCACGCTGCGGGCGTA
>ENA-OWLM01000441-OWLM01000441.1-metagenome-genome-assembly--contig:-NODE-441-length-16217-cov-3.732583_pt1 | contig 16217 bp, 11 predicted proteins | sample MGYA00245349_ERZ651102 | MGnify/ENA primary metagenome ERZ651102 (study PRJEB26857, sample SAMEA4031759) | metagenome | biome: human; feature: oral; material: saliva | place: Philippines | collected 2014... | reverse complement strand
CGAAAGACCTGGCGGGTCGTGACGTGGTGGCGCGTTCCATCATGATCGAAATCCGCGAAGGCCGTGGCTGTGACGGTCCCTGGGGCCCGCACATCAAGCTCAAGCTGGATCACCTGGGCAAAGAGGTCCTGGAATCCCGCCTGCCGGGCATCTGCGAGCTCTCTCGCACCTTCGCCCACGTGGATCCGGTCAAGGAACCCATTCCCATCATCCCGACCTGCCACTACATGATGGGCGGCGTGCCGACCAGCGTGAACGGTCAGTGCCTGACCCAGGACAAGGATGGCAACGACGTGCCGGTGGTCGGCCTGTTCGCGGTAGGTGAGATCGCCTGCGTCTCCGTGCACGGCGCCAACCGTCTGGGCGGCAACTCCCTGCTGGATCTGGTGGTGTTCGGTCGTGCCGCCGGCATGCACCTGGTGGAGACCCTTGGCTCGATGGAGCACGGCGTGGAAGCCACCGACGCCGACATCGCCAAGGCGCTCGAGCGCTTCAACCGCTGGGAAAACAACCGTGACGGGGAAGACCCGGCCCAGATCCGCAAGGACCTGCAGCGCTGCATGCAGAACAACTTCTCCGTGTTCCGGGAAGGGGATGCCATGGCAGAAGGGCTGGCCGAGCTGAAACTCATCCGCGAGCGCCTCAAGAACGCCCGTCTGGACGACACCTCCAAGGAGTTCAACACCCAGCGCATCGAGTGCCTGGAGCTGGACAACCTGATGGAGACCGCCTATGCCACCGCGGTGGCGGCAAACTTCCGTACCGAGAGTCGTGGCGCCCACAGCCGCTTCGACTTCCCGGAGCGTGACGATGAGAGCTGGCTGTGCCACAGCCTCTATCATCCGGACACCGAGTCCATGACCCGTCGCGCTGTCAACATGTCACCCAAGACCCGTGAGGCGTTCCCGCCCAAGGTCCGGACTTACTGATTGCGGAGCCAAGCACAATGAACGTCACATTCTCTGTCTACAGATACAATCCGGACGTTGATAACGTCCCGTATATGAAGGATTATCGTCTTGATATTCCTGAAGGTTCCGACATGATGGTGCTCGATGCACTGATCCAGCTCAAGGAGCTGGATCCCACGCTCGCCTTCCGCCGCTCCTGCCGCGAAGGGGTCTGTGGATCCGACGGTCTCAACATGAATGGCAAGAACGGTCTGGCCTGCATCACCCCGCTCTCCGATCTGCTGAAGAAGGGCAGCAAGGTCGTCATTCGACCCTTGCCCGGTCTGCCGGTGATCCGGGATCTGGTGATCGACATGACCCAGTTCTACACCCAGTGGGAGAAGGTCAAACCCTTCCTCATCAACGAGGAAAAACTGCCGCCCGTGCGTGAGCACCTGCAATCCCCCGAAGAGCGTGCCAAGCTGGATGGCCTGTACGAGTGCATACTCTGTGCCTGCTGCTCCACCTCTTGCCCCTCCTTCTGGTGGAACCCGGACAAGTTCATCGGCCCTGCCGGTCTGCTCGCCGCCTACCGCTGGCTGGCGGACAGCCGCGACACCGCGGCTGCCGAACGCCTGGGTAACCTGGACGACGCCTTCAGCGTGTTCCGTTGCCACGGCATCATGAACTGCGTGAACGTCTGTCCCAAGGGCTTGAACCCGACCAAGGCCATCGGCCAGATCAAGTCGATGCTGCTCAACCGGGCTGTTTAGTATCAGGGCCAGGACGCCTCGCGCTGGGCCCGACCTCTGGATAGCCATCCCGTCTCTGGTGGGATGGCTATGACCCTACAAGCTGCACTGCAGCGAACAAGATGTACAAAGGGATAGAAATGCATAACGGCGTGATGAAGGCCTGGTTGGAGTCATCTCACCTGGCTGGTGCGAATGCAAGCTACATTGAGGATTTGTACGAATCCTTCCTGGAAAACCCCGAGTCCGTGGCCGACGAATGGCGCAATCTGTTCCAGTCGCTGCCCCAGGTCAATGGACATGCAGTAGAACAACCCCATTCCCAGGTTCGCGACTATTTCCGCCGCCTGGCCAAGGACCCCTCCCGTTACAGCGCCCCCGTTTCCGATCCCCAGGTGGATGCCAAGCAGGTTCGCGTACTGCAACTGATCAACGCCTTCCGCTTCCGTGGCCACCAGAATGCCAACCTCGACCCTCTGGGCCTGTGGCAGCGTGAACCGGTCGCCGAGCTCGACCCCGCGTTTCACAATCTGCAGGGGGCCGACATGGAGGCCACCTTCAACGTGGGCTCCTATGCCATCGGTCGCGAGACCATGGTGCTCTCCGATCTCTACACCTCCCTGAAGAAGACCTACTGCAGCAGCATAGGTGCCGACTACATGCACCTCACCTCCACCGAGGAGAAGCGCTGGCTGCAAGACAGGCTCGAATCCATCGAAGGGAAGGGGACCTACAGCCTCGAAGAGAAGACCCGCTTCCTCGAGAGCCTGACCGCCGCCGAAGGGCTGGAAAAATACCTGGGTGCCAAGTTCCCGGGGGCCAAGCGTTTCTCCCTGGAAGGGGGCGATGCCATGGTGCCTATGCTCAAAGAGTTGATCCGCCGCGCCGGTGAGCAGGGCTGCAAGGAGGCCGTCATCGGGATGGCCCACCGCGGTCGCCTGAACGTGCTCATCAACGTGCTGGGCAAACGCGCCCAGGACCTGTTCGACGAGTTTGCCGGCAAGCACGGCGAGTCCTGGGGCACGGGTGACGTGAAGTACCACATGGGCTTCTCCTCCGACTTCGCCACCCCGGGCGGCAACGTCCACCTGGCGCTCGCCTTCAACCCGTCTCACCTCGAGATCGTCAACCCCGTGGTCATCGGCTCCGTGCGTGCCCGTATGGATCGTCGTGGCGACAAGGACGGCTCCAGCGTCCTGCCCATCACCATCCACGGTGACTCCGCCATCGCGGGGCAAGGGGTCGTTGCCGAGACCTTCAACATGTCCCAGACCCGTGCCTATGGCGTGGGCGGGACGGTGCGCATCGTCATCAACAACCAGGTCGGTTTCACCACCTCCTACATCCGTGACCTGCGCTCCACCGAATATTGCACCGACATCGCCAAGGCGGTGCAAGCGCCGGTGCTGCACGTCAACGGGGACGACCCGGAAGCCGTGGTGCTGGTGACCCAGATTGCCCTGGATTACCGCAACACCTTCAAGCGCGACGTGGTGATCGAACTGGTCTGCTACCGCCGTCACGGCCACAACGAGGCCGACGAGCCGAGCGCCACCCAGCCGCTGATGTACCAGAAGATCAAGCAGCACCCGACCCCGCGCAAGATCTACGCCGATCAGCTGATCGCCGAAGGCACCATCACGCCGGAGCTGGCCACCACCCTGGTCAACGACTACCGCGACACCCTGGATCGGGGCGAGCGCGTGAGCAAAGAGTGGCGCCCGATGGAGCTGCACTCCGTCGACTGGACTCCGTATCTGGGCCACGACTGGGCCATGCCCTATGACAGCACAGTGCCGATGGATCACCTGAAGGCCCTGGGCGAGCGGGTGAGCCAGTACCCGGCGACCCACGTGCTGCAGCGCCAGGTCGAGAAGATCTACGAAGACCGCCGCCTGATGGCCGCCGGCGAGAAGCTGGTGGACTGGGGCTTTGCCGAGACCCTGGCCTACGCCACCCTGGTGGACAAGGGTTCCCGCATCCGCTTCACCGGGGAAGACTCCGGCCGTGGCACCTTCTTCCACCGCCACGCCGTGCTGCACAACCAGAGCGATGCCAGCACCTACACCCCGCTGTGCAACCTGCACGACGAGCAAGGTCCGTTTGAAGTCTACGACTCCGTGCTGACCGAGAACGCGGTACTGGCGTTTGAATACGGCTACGCCACCGCAGAGCCTGCCGGTCTCACCATCTGGGAAGCCCAGTTCGGCGACTTCGCCAACTGCGCCCAGGTCGTGGTCGACCAGTTCCTCTCCTCCGGCGAGCAGAAGTGGGGCCGGATGTGCGGCCTGACCATGCTGCTGCCTCACGGTTACGAGGGGCAGGGTCCGGAGCACTCCTCCGCCCGTCTGGAGCGTTATCTGCAGATGTGCGCCCAGCACAACATGCAGGTGTGCGTGCCCTCCACTCCGGCCCAGGTGTTCCACATGCTGCGCCGTCAGGTGGTGCGTCCGATGCGCCGTCCGCTCATCGTGATGACGCCCAAGTCCCTGCTGCGCCACCCGCTGGCGGTGAGCAAGCTCGAAGAGCTGGCGGAAGGCACCTTCCAGAATGCCATCGGCGAGATCGATGCGCTGGATCCGAAGGGCGTGAAGCGCGTGGTCTTCTGCTCCGGCAAGGTCTACTACGACCTGCTCGATGCCCGCCGCAAGGCGGAGCAGCAGGACGTGGCCCTGGTGCGGATCGAGCAGCTCTATCCCTTCCCGGAAGAGGAAGTGCGCGCCATCCTGGCCGATTACAGCCATGTCACCGACTTCGTCTGGTGTCAGGAAGAGCCGCAGAACCAGGGCGCCTGGTACAGCACCCGTCATCACTATGACAGCGTGCTGCCGAGCCATGCCCGCCTGCGTTATGCCGGCCGTCCGGCCTCGGCCTCCCCCGCCGTCGGTTACATGTCCGTCCACACCAAGCAGCAAAAAGCCCTGGTGGAAGACGCGCTTACCCTGGAATAAACGAGTTGTGGATGAGAGGGGCGCCGGATGGCGGGCCCTCTCTGACCTGGAACCAGCCCGCTGGCCAAGAAGTAACAAGGAACTGATTACATGACTATCGAGATCAAGGTACCGGACCTGCCGGAATCCGTGGCGGACGCCACCATCGCGACCTGGCACAAGAAACCGGGTGATCTGGTTGCCCGTGACGAAGTACTGGTTGACATCGAAACCGATAAAGTCGTGCTGGAAGTGCCGGCGCCGGAAGCCGGCGTGCTTGGCGACATCCTGCAAAGCGAAGGGGCGACCGTGCTCTCCCGTCAGCTGATCGCCATGCTCAAGCCGGCTCCCGTGGCCGGTGAAGCGACCAGCGAGAAGCCGGCAGAGGTCGTTGCCGATGACGCGACCGAGGGCCTGAGCCCCTCCGTGCGCCGCCTGGTGGCCGAGCACGACATCGACGTCGCCAAGCTGACCGGCACAGGCAAGGGTGGTCGCGTCACCAAGGAAGACGTGGATGCCTTCATCAAGAACCTGGGCAAGGCCCCCGTGGCTGCACCGGTTGCCGCCGCCCCTGTGGCTGCCGCGCCCGTGGCGACCCTGGCTGGTCGCACCGACAAGCGCGTGCCCATGACCCGTCTGCGCAAGCGCATCGCCGAGCGTCTGCTGGAGGCCAAGAACACCACCGCCATGCTGACTACCTTCAACGAGATCAACATGGCGCCCATCATGAAGCTGCGCAAGCAGTACGGCGAGATCTTCGAGAAGAAGCACGGCATCAAGCTCGGCTTCATGTCCTTCTACGTGAAGGCCGTTGTCGAATCCCTCAAGCGCTACCCGGAAGTGAACGCGGCGCTGGACGGTGACGACATCGTCTACCACAACTACTTCGACGTCAGCATCGCCGTCTCCACCCCCCGTGGTCTGGTGACCCCGGTCCTGCGCGACTGCGACAGCATGAGCCTGGCGGACATCGAGAAGGCCATCAAGGATCTGGCCGGCAAGGGCCGTGACGGCAAGCTGACCGTGGACGAACTGACCGGTGGCAACTTCACCATCACCAACGGTGGTGTGTTCGGCTCCCTGATGTCCACCCCCATCATCAACCCGCCCCAGAGCGCCATTCTGGGCATGCACAAGATCCAGGACCGCCCCATGGCCGTCGACGGCAAGGTCGAGATCCTGCCGATGATGTACCTGGCGCTCTCCTACGATCACCGCATCATCGACGGCCGCGAGTCCGTGGGCTTCCTGGTCTCCGTCAAGGAGCTGCTGGAAGACCCGACCCGTCTGCTGCTGGATGTCTGAGCAAGCGTGACTGAAAGATAACGAGGGGCCGCCCAGGCCCCCATTCACAGGGGATTGAGAAACACGAGCCCCGGACGGAAATACCTACAACACGGATAGAGCATCTATGAATCTGCATGAATATCAGGCAAAACAGCTGTTTGCCGAGTATGGCCTGCCGGTCTCCGAAGGTTATGCCTGCGCTACCCCGCAGGAAGCGGCCGAAGCGGCCGACAAGATTGGCGGCAATACCTGGGTCGTCAAGTGCCAGGTCCACGCCGGTGGCCGTGGCAAGGCGGGCGGCGTCAAGCTGGCCAAGAGCAAGGACGAGATCCGCGCCTTTGCCCAGCAGTGGCTCGGCAAGAACCTGGTAACCTACCAGACTGACGCCAACGGTCAGCCTGTCACCAAGATCCTGGTGGAATCCTGCACCGACATCGCCAAGGAGCTCTACCTGGGCGCCGTGGTTGACCGTGGCAGCCGCCGCGTGGTCTTCATGGCCTCTACCGAAGGTGGCGTGGAGATCGAGAAAGTCGCCCACGAGACCCCGGAACTCATTCACAAGGCTGCCATCGATCCCCTGGTAGGCCCGCAGCCTTATCAGGCTCGCGAGCTGGCCTTCAAGCTGGGTCTGGTCGGCGATCAGATCAAGCAGTTCACCAAGATCTTCATGGGCCTGGGCCAGATGTTCCTGGACTGCGACTTTGCCCTGCTGGAGATCAACCCCCTGGTCATCACCGACAAGGGCAACCTGCACTGCCTGGACGGCAAGATCAACATCGACGCCAACGCCCTGTATCGCCAGCCCAAGCTGCGCGAGATGCACGACCCGTCCCAGGATGACCCCCGCGAAGCGCACGCCGCCCAGTGGGAGCTGAACTATGTGGCGCTCGATGGCAACATCGGCTGCATGGTCAACGGCGCGGGCCTGGCCATGGGTACCATGGACATCGTCAACCTGCACGGCGGTTCACCGGCCAACTTCCTGGACGTCGGCGGCGGCGCCACCAAGGAGCGCGTGACCGAGGCCTTCAAGATCATCCTGTCCGACAGCAAGGTACAAGCCGTGCTGGTCAACATCTTCGGTGGCATCGTGCGCTGCGACATGATCGCGGAAGGCATCATCGGTGCCGTGAAGGAAGTCGGGGTGAAAGTGCCCGTGGTGGTGCGTCTGGAAGGCAACAATGCCGAACTGGGTGCCCGTAAACTGGCCGACAGCGGCCTCAATATCATCGCCGCAACGAGTCTGACTGACGCAGCTCAGCAAGTGGTAAAAGCAGCGGAGGCCAAATAATGAGCGTTCTGATCAACAAAGACACCAAGGTGATCTGCCAGGGCTTTACCGGCGGTCAGGGTACCTTCCACTCCGAACAGGCGATTGCCTACGGTACCCAGATGGTCGGCGGCGTCTCCCCGGGCAAGGGCGGCACCACCCACCTGGGTCTGCCTGTGTTCAACACCGTCCGTGACGCCGTGGAAGCCACCGGCGCCACCGCCTCCGTCATCTATGTTCCGGCCCCGTTCTGCAAGGACGCCATCCTGGAAGCCATCGATGCCGGCATCAAGCTCATCGTCACCATCACCGAAGGCATCCCGACCCTGGACATGCTGGACGTCAAGGTGAAGCTGCAGGAAACCGGCGTGCGCATGATAGGGCCCAACTGCCCGGGCGTCATCACCCCGGGTGAGTGCAAGATCGGCATCATGCCCGGCCACATCCACAAGCCGGGCAAGGTGGGCATCGTCTCCCGCTCCGGCACCCTGACCTACGAAGCGGTCAAGCAGACCACGGACGAGGGCTTCGGCCAGTCCACCTGCGTCGGTATCGGTGGCGACCCCATCCCGGGCTCCAACTTCATCGACATCCTGGAGATGTTCCAGAATGACCCGCAGACCGAAGCCATCGTGATGATCGGCGAGATCGGCGGCAACGCCGAGGAAGACGCGGCGGCCTACATCAAGGCCCACGTCACCAAGCCGGTGGTCTCCTATATCGCGGGTGTCACCGCTCCGGCTGGCAAGCGCATGGGTCATGCGGGCGCCATCATCGCCGGTGGTAAAGGCACCGCGGCCGAGAAATTTGCCGCCCTGGAAGATGCCGGCGTGAAAACCGTGCGCTCCCTGGCCGATATCGGCAAGGCCCTGCGTGAAGTGACCGGCTGGTAAGTCCTTTCAGCCCGTTATCTCTGATAAAAAGCCGCCCAATAGGCGGCTTTTTTATGGGCATAAGTTGAACTTTATAAGTTCAGTTAAAACCAAGGGCATTTCAATTTTTTAACTTACTTTTGTATAGTGCTTATCAAACTCTTTCTGAATGTTCGGATTATAAAAAGTCTTTTTCCCACCGTTAGGATTTTTGGGGTTAAGAAGTCGTTCATATGCAAATTTATTGTCCTCTTCCAATTTTTTTCTTATTTTGTGATATTTTGCATTCATTTTAAAATCAGAATATCGCTTCGATAAGCGCGTGCTAAGGATATCGTAATCCCAAGGATATTTATCAGTAAAATCTTCTTCTGACAGATAAACAGCTGTAGCATTTGGATCGTCAGTGATTTGAACTGGGAGGCCTGATGTACTCTTCACTTTTTGAAACTTCACATCAATTCTAAGTGTCAGGTTATAATCACCAACATCTTCTACGCCATCATAACTTTCCTCTGATTTCCTGATGTACTCCAAAACTTTTCTCTCGTTGGCATTGAGTGAAACTCCAGGGGCCTCACTGAAATCCCTAAAAAAAGATAATGGCATGAGATAAAAATTGTATCCTGATAGAACGTCACCAAACCACAAAGATACTAGATGAAGGTAGTTTTGAAGAGATGCACTACCTAACTCTTGAATTTTTAAAGATAGTAGCAAGTCATCATTTACAAAATGTATTGAGTTATCTCTGATTTCTGTAAGTGCAATTAAATTATCGTTTACTGCCTTGTCTATTTTTACTCCATACTCTTCGGTGACAATTCGGTATGCCTCAAAAATGTTAATGGATAGAGGGTTTCCGGAACGATTCTTTTTGGGCCTTTTTACCGTGGATTTCATTCCAGTTTTGAGGGTCCTATATTCCATGGCATATAGGGAGGCTACCTTATTACTGGCCAGATTGAGAACCTTTGCCTTTAAAAGTAGCTCCCAAGAGTTTATACATAATACAGAGAAGGTTTCCTCGCGATATCTGAAGTCTGGCTTATTATATATCTCAATTGCTGATAGCATGGCAGCAACGGATTTTTCAAGCATTAATCGAGATCGTGACTTCATATAGCCCCTTGGGAAGTTAATAATTTTGTAGTTTACATTCTTCTCTATCAGCTCAGTGAGATTCGATTTTATAGATTGCTAATATGTTCATTCACTTACACAGGTTTGTCCATCTTAGATGTTGGAAGATATAGAGTTCAGCACAATTTATTACACCATCTCGTATGTTGAGCTTACGCAGCCGAATGTTTACCACAGACAGCCACCAACCTTGAAAAATCGGGCCATAGGGCGTATAACCACGCGCTTGTCAGTGTATTGAGTGAGCCAATCTTTATGCAGCAGAGTGAACCCGTGCAGAGCGCCCCCTTTTGGCAGGAAAAAAGCCTGCAACAGATGACCACGGCCGAGTGGGAGTCCCTGTGCGACGGCTGCGGCAAGTGCTGCTTGAACAAGCTGATCGACGAGGACACCGAGGAGCTGGTGTTCACCAACGTGGCCTGCAACCTGCTCAATACCAAGCCCTGCCAGTGCTCCGACTACGGCAATCGCTTTAAAAAAGAGCCGGACTGCCTGCAGATCACCCACGACAAGATTGCCGAGTTCAACTGGTTGCCCTCCACCTGTGCCTACCGCCTGCTGGCGGAGGGGCAGAGCCTGCCAGAGTGGCATCCCCTTATCACCGGCAGCCGCAGCGCCATGCACCAGGCGGGCCAGTCGGTGCGCGGCAAGGTGATCCACGAGGTACATGCCGGCGATTGGGCCGACCATATCATCACCTGGGCCAGCTAACGCCAGACCCGTCTATCGGGCCAGCCGCCGAGCCATATCAACTGCGAAGGGGCAGGGGAGTCATCACTCTCCTGCCCCTTCGGCTTTTGGGCTCCTTTCGCAGCTATCTGCGAAGGCGCCTATTTGTCCGCCTTGCCCGCCGCATCGGCAAGTTTGGCCAGCTGTTTGTCATACCAGGCCACCGGGCGGTTCTCATCTTCCGCTCGCTCCTTGCGCCGGATGGCATTGCGCACCACCATGGCCCCCAGCCAGCGGAATGGCTCGGGCGGGAAATAGCCGCGCGGGCCGCTGACCAGCGCGCATTCGCGCCACGGCTTGTCCGCTTCCCGCGACTCGTCTCTCACCAGGGCCGCCAGGATCTGGCCACCCATCCAGCTCTGCGCCACGCCGTTGCCGGAATAGCCGAGGCCATAGACGATATTGTGCTGCCCTCGCCAGTGGCCGAAGAAGGGAAGGCCATCCACCGAGCGATCGGAGGCGCCGCACCAGCTGGCGGCAATGGGCACCTCTTTGAGCGCCGGAAAGAAGCGGCGCAGGGTGCGGGTGAGGGGAGCGAGATAACGGCTGGGGGGATCGAACTCGGCCAGATGGCGGTTGGCAAAGGCGAAGGTGTTACCCCCCTTGCCGAGCATCAGCCGCCCTTGTGGGGTGGATCGGTAGTAGTGCACAAAGGTTCGGCCATCCACCACGGTGCGGCCGTGCGCAAGCTGCTGGGCGGCAAGCGCCTGTGGCGCCGGGTCGGTGATCACCATGTCGGAGGAGACCAGCACGATACTGCGTCGAAACTCGCGAAAGTGCGCCGCCATGGCGCTGTTGAGGGCCAGCACCACCTTGCGGGCACGCACCTCGCTCTGCGGCGTCTGCACCCGGGCAGGCTGGCCCGCCTCAAGGCGCTGCATGGGGGAGTGTTCATAAACCTCGACCCCCAGCTCCCGCGCCATCCGCAGCAGGCCGCGCACCAGCAGTGCCGGTTGCACCGAACCCGCGTGGGGGCTGTAGAGCCCCTCCAGATGAACATGGGAGCCGCTCTGGCTCGCCAGTTCACCCTCCGCAATCGCCTGCCACTGGTTAAGGTCGGCTCGCTGTAGCTCCCGTAATACCGGCTCCATCAGGCCGCGCTGGGCCTCGCTGGTGGCGGTGTAGCAGGTGCCCTCGACCCTCAGCTCTGCCTCTATGTGGTGCTTTTCGCAGAAGCGGGCAATCTCGTGCACCGCCTGCTCGGATCTTTGCACCAGCCAGGCGGCCTGCTGCTCGCCAAAGAGGCGCTTTAACGTCAGGTATTTGGCCGACCAGGTGAGCAGGCAGCCGCCGTTGCGCCCGGAGGCGCCGCTGCCGCACAGGTCTTTTTCCAGCACCATGATACGTAAGGCAGGTTCGGCCTGTTTAAGGGCGATGGCGCTCCAGAGCCCGGTAAAGCCGCCGCCGACGATACAAACATCGGCCTCGTGGTGGCCGACGAGGGGCGTGGGCGGCGCGGGTTGTTCGGCGGCGAGCGCTTCGGCCAGCCAGAAGGGGAGAGTGGACATCATGACTCCTCGATAAGGTTATGGGTGGCGCCAGCGCTGGGTGCGATCCAGCAGGGCGCGGCTCAAAAAGAGCTGGAGCAGCTTGACGGTGGCGGCGGCCAGCAGGATCAGGGTGGCCATGGCGGCAGCCGCGGCGGTATCGCCGGAATCCTCCATATTGAGCACGGCGATGGAGGCGAGCACGCTGTTGCTCGAGTAGAGGAAGATCACCGCCGAGGTGGTGGTCATGGCGTTGACGAACAGATAGATGAAGATCTCCAGCAGGGCCGGCAGGGAGGCGGGCAGGGTGACGCGCCAGAACGCCTTCCAGAGCGGGATTCGCAATGAGATGGCCACCAGCTCCAGCTCCTTGGGCAGTTGCTTGAGGCTGGTCAGCGCCGTCATATGGCCCACTGTGTAGTAGTGGATGACGCAGGAGAGCACCATCAGCGGCAGAGTGCCATAGAGAGTGCCAAAGAGCGGATTGCCGTTGAAAAAGAAGATGTAACCCAGCCCCAGCACCATGCCGGGCACCGCCAGGGACAGCATGGCCAAGAGGTGCAGCAACTGACGCAGCCATGCAAAGTGGCGTCCCTTCTCCTGCGCCCAGGCCAGCACCATCACCAACACTGTGCCCACAAGGGCGGTGTAGAGGCCCAGCTGCAAGGTGTTGGTAAAGGGCTGCCAGCCGTAGACGCTGTTGCTGTCAAAGGCGTAGTGATCCAGCGTCAACCCGAGGTTGTAGGGCCAGAACTGCACCAGGGAGCCGTAGACTGCCATCCCCACCAGCGCCAGAAACAGCAGGGCCCATAGCGTGCACCAACCGAGGGCCAGCAGATCCCGCAGCCGGTGAGGTTTGGGCTGATAGGGCACCGCCTTGGTGCTGCTCTGCTCCTGCATCTTGCTGCGCACCCTGTGCTCCAGGGCAAAGCTCAACAGTGCCGGTAGCAGCAGAGTGACGCTGGCAACGGCGCCCAGCGAGAAGTTCTGCATCCCGATCACCTGCCGGTAGATGTCGGTGGCCAGCACGCTGTACTGGCCGCCAATCACCTTGGCCACCCCGAAGTCGCAGATGGTGAGGGTGAAGACCGCGATGGCGGCGCTTAAAAGGCCATAACGGGCGGTGGGCAAGGTGACGGTGACAAAGGTGCGCCAGCCGCTGCTGCCCAGCACCCGGGAGGCTTCATAGAGGCGGGCATCGCTCTGCCCCAGTGCCGTGATGAGGATCATCAGGGCGTGGGGAAAACACCAGAAGCCGAGACCAATGACGATGCCGATGGGGCCGTAGATGCTCTCGCCGCCGAGCAGCCCCTTGGCGATCCCCTGATTGCCAAACCAGTAGACCAGACTGATGGCGGGCAGCAGGGAGGGCATCAAGAGCGGGATCAAACCGATGAGGCGAAACAGGGGCTTGCCCGGCATGCAGGTGCGGGTGAGGGCATAGGCGTAACCAAAGGCGATGGTCACCACCAGCGCGGTGATCAGCACCCCGAGCCAGAGAGTGTTGCCGATGGTGCGCCCCAGATGAGGGGAGTCGAAGTAGGCTTTGACGTTGGCAAGGCCCACCCAGAGGCCGTTCTCATCCTGCAGGCTCTTTTGCAGCATGGTGAGCAGCGGCAGCAAGAGGCCCCCCACCAGCAGGGCGATGCCGAGCACCAGCAGGATCAGTTGCAGCAGCTGATCCCGGCTCCAGCCGAAACAGAGGCGCTGCCAGCGGGCGTCTTGCCGGGTTGTCGTTGGCGGCAACAGGGAGGAGGTCGCAAGGGGGGCAGTCATGGGCGCTCTCCTTCAAACAGTTGCATCGCCGCGACGGGCCAGTGCAGGGAGCAGCGCATGCCGCTGCGCCAGCCACCCTGCTCGTGTTTGGGTAGCTCGTGGGTGGGGCGCTCCACCAGAATTTGCTGCGGGCCCAGATAGGTGTCGGCGGTGCAGATGAGGCGCTGGGCGGCGCCGAGAAACTCCACCTGATCGATGGTTGCTTCAACGCCATGTTGGCCAAGACAGGGCTCGCTCGGCGCACCCAGGGTGATCGCCTCGGGGCGGATGGCTACCTGCAATTTACTGCCGGCCGCGGCCCGGTTGGCAAGTGTCAGCGGTTGATCGTTGAGGCGCACCTGGGTGGGGCTCAGCACCAGGGTCTCGAGGAAGTTCATGGTGCCGACAAAGCTTGCCACGAAGCGGCTGGCAGGCTGGTGGTAGATCTCCTGCGGGGTACCCACCTGCACGATGCGGCCACCCTCCATCACCACGATGCGGTCGGCCATGGTCAGCGCCTCTTCCTGATCGTGGGTCACCATGATGGTGGTGATGCCAAGGCGCTGCTGCAGGGCGCGGATCTCGCTGCGAAGGTGGGTGCGCACCAGCGCATCCAGCGCGCTGAGCGGTTCATCCAGCAGCAACAGACCGGGGGAGAGGGCCAAGGCCCGGGCCAGCGCTACCCGCTGCTGCTGGCCGCCGGAGATCTGGCTCGGGTACTTGTGGGACTGGGCAGTGAGACCCACCAGCCCCAGCCAGTGATCGACCCGCTCCTTGATGAGATCCCGCGCCAGCCTCTGATTCTCGAGGCCGAAGGCGATGTTCTGGGCCACCGTCAGGTTGGGGAAGAGGGCGTAGGACTGGAACACGATGCCAAAATCGCGCTGCTGGGGCGGCAGTTGGGAGATATTGCGCCCCCCTTGCCAGATCTCGCCGCTGTCCGGCAGATCCAGCCCGGCGATGGCTCTGAGCAGGGTGGTCTTGCCGCAGCCGGAGGGGCCGAGAAAACAGATAAACTCTCCCGGCTCAATGGTCAGGGAGATCCCCTTGAGGGCCTGAAAAGCGCCGAACTGCTTGTTGAGGTGTTGGATGTCCAGATAGGGCTGGGTCATGGTGCGACTCACTACTGATTTGGTATATACCAGTTTGCGGGTGAAGTGTGACGGTCAGGTGATCGGGGGATGACGGCTTGATGACAGTCAGATGACATCGGGTCGCCAGCAGCTAGCTTGGTCGCTTGTGGATGAGTTAGGTGCCACCCATTGAGGACGACACAAACACGTGAGGCGATGCCAAAAAGAGAAGGCCAACCTGGGTTGGCCTTCGGCAGTTTGTTTATCGCCCTGGGTGCATTGGCATTGCTCAAACCAGCCCCCAGCGGGATTACTGCTTGGCTTCGGTCTTGCCGTCGAAGCTGGCGCTCCACTGGGCCAGGATGGCGTTGCGCTCGCGGGCAGCCCAGCCAAAGTCGTTGTCGATCATCTGGCTGTTGATGTCCACCGGATAGCCGGCTCTAGGCTTGGCCATCTCCGGGATGGCGACCACGGCGAACGACTTGTTGTAGAGAGCGTTGGCCTGTTCGGTGGCGGCAAAGTCGAGCAGCTGTTTGGCGGCCTCCAGCTTGGGGGTGCCCTTGATGATGGCGGCGCGCTGGGCCCAGGCCACGAAGCCGTCGTTGGTGGGAATGGAAAAACGCACCGGACTGTCGGCATCGGGCTTCAGGCTGCCGTCGGTCGTGAAGGTGACAGGGTACTTGCCACTGGCGACGGCATCAGCGGGCGCCTGGGTGCCGCGCACGAAGTGCGGCTCCTGCTGCATGAACTTCTCCATCCATTCCCAGCCGTGACGATCGATGGTCTGCTTGTACCAGAAGAGCACGGCATCATCGTCGTTGGGATAGGTGGAGATGATCTTGCCCTTCAGGGCCGGGTCCAGGTAGTCGTGGGCGTTGCTGGGGGCCGGGGTGCTGCCCAGGGCCTTGGTGTTGGCCAGGTTGCTGAAGGCATCCACGAAGACGCCGGTCCAGGCGCCGGTCTGATCCTTGAAGCTGCTGTAGATGTGATCCCAGCCGCGCGGCTTGTAGGCCAGAAGACGGCCTTCACGGCGCCAGCGAGGAAAGTCCTGCAGCGTCTGCAGCTGCACCACGTCCGCCACGACCTTGCCATCGGCAAACTGCTGGTCCAGCCGGGCGTTGTGCACCTTGCTGTAGTCCACAACCACCTCCAGGGTCATGCCCGGGAAGCGTTTCTCGAAGGCGGTCTTGATGCCGTCGAGCTGGTTGGGCGTATCGCCGCCCGCATAGATCACCAGCGCACCGCCTTCCTTCAGGGCTTCCTTGTGGATCTGGTCGAGCGATCGGCTTTCAATCTCGGCGGCGCGGACCGACTGGCCGAACAGGGCCAGCGTGACAGCGGCGAGGGCAAGATATTTCTTCATGGATGGGTATGGCTTACGGCCCGATCCCGGCATGTTGGCGGCACCGGCGGGGTCACGAGGTTGGGTACAGGGGCGGAATGGCCGGGTGCTGGGTGTGACGACAAGGACTGTCCAGCCACGCGGCAACTGCATCACGACGACCGTTTGGAACGGAATGATGCATTTCTGAAATTTTAGTCAGAACTGTAAGAAAATACCTACAAAACCTGTTGCATCCGGGTATTCCCGTCAGTTCTGCTGTCCAACTGCGTACCCCGCAGCCTGCCTGTCAGCCTTTGAGCAGGTTTTCCAGGGCTGCGTCCAGCGTGGGGTAGTGGAAGCGGTAGCCCTCGGCCAGCAGTCTGGCCGGTTCCACGTACTGGCCATCCAGCACCAGGTCGGCCTGCTCGCCCATGGCGGTGCGCATCAGACCGGCCGGCAGCGACAGCCACAGCTTGCGGCGCAGCAGCCGGGCGGCCGTCTGTGCGAAGTCCTGCTGGGTGGTGGCCTGCGGTGCCGTGAGGTTGAAGACGCGCCACGGCTGCTCGACCGGCTGCTGGGCGATGAACTGGATGGCAGCCACCACGTCGTCCATGTGGATCCAGCACACCGGTTGCTGACCACTGCCGATACGTCCGATGCCGAGGCGCACGGGCTTGAGCAGCTGGGGCAGGATGCCGCCCCCCT
>ENA-OWLM01000438-OWLM01000438.1-metagenome-genome-assembly--contig:-NODE-438-length-16287-cov-10.356518_pt1 | contig 16287 bp, 15 predicted proteins | sample MGYA00245349_ERZ651102 | MGnify/ENA primary metagenome ERZ651102 (study PRJEB26857, sample SAMEA4031759) | metagenome | biome: human; feature: oral; material: saliva | place: Philippines | collected 2014... | reverse complement strand
ATAAAAATGCTCCCGCCAAAATTCATTTGCAAATTGTTTGAGTAAATCAGACTGATCTTTGAGAAGTTTTAAATTGAAATGCACGCCTGAATTAAAAGCATGTTGCATCAGCATTCGGCGACAAAAACCGTGAATGGTATAAATAGAGGCTAAATCTAAATTTTGTTCAGCTAGCTTTAAGCGACGAAGTGCGGTCGGAATATCCTCTAAATAAGGCAACAATTCCGCTAAAAATTGATGTTCCCCAGTAAAAATCGCCTTATCTTTTGTCTCATAATATTCAGAAAAAACCGAAATTGCCGCTGTTAAACGTTCCCGAATTTTGCGTTTTAAATCTTCCGTCGCCATTTCAGTAAAGGTTACGACCAAAATCTCTTCCACATTCAACGGACGAGAAAAACAATTCTCACCAGCCTGTAAAAGTAAACGAAGATAGATAGAACCGATGGTATAGGTTTTCCCAGTACCTGCAGAGGCTTCAATTAAATTGACTTGATTTAAGGGTAACGAAATGGCATTAAGTGCGGTTGATTTTTGGCTCATTTTTTATTTTTTTGGAAACATTAGTGTGTTCTTATTGTAGAGGAATTTCCATAGAAATTCATTTAGTTATTATTTATTTCTTGTATAATTTGGAACATTTATAACTTAATAATGACACAAAATATTCTGAGGATTTTATGGCTGCTGCAATTCAACAACGACAACGTGATGAACTTCATCGCCGCATTTGGCAAATCGCTAATGATGTGCGAGGTGCTGTTGACGGTTGGGATTTTAAACAATACGTTTTAGGGGCTCTTTTCTATCGTTTTATCAGCGAAAATTTTGCTAACTATATTGAAGGTGGCGATGATAGCGTTGATTATTCTACTTTTAATGATAATGACCCTATTATTGCGGCAATCAAAGAAGACACCATCAAAGCAAAAGGCTATTTTATTTACCCAAGCCAATTATTTAAAAATGTCGTGGCAACAGCCAACACTAATCCGAATTTAAATACAGACCTAAAAAACATTTTTACAGCTATCGAAAACTCCGCTACTGGCTACCCTTCCGAACAGGATATTAAAGGCTTATTTGCCGATTTTGATACCACTAGCAGCCGCTTGGGTAATACCGTTGCCGATAAAAACAGCCGCCTAGCCGATGTATTAAAAGGCGTTGCTGAGTTAGATTTTGGTGACTTTGAAGATAATCATATTGATTTATTCGGTGATGCTTACGAATTTTTAATTTCCAATTATGCTGCCAATGCCGGTAAATCGGGTGGCGAGTTCTTTACGCCACAATGCGTTTCCAAGCTAATTGCTCGACTGGCTTTATATGGACAAGACAAGGTCAATAAAATCTACGACCCAGCTGCCGGTTCCGGTTCTTTATTGTTGCAAGCCAAAAAACCATTTGATGAACATATCATTGAAGAAGGATTCTTCGGGCAGGAAATCAATCACACCACTTACAACCTTGCTCGTATGAATATGTTTTTGCATAACATCAACTACGACAAGTTTGATATCGCCCTTGGCAACACCTTAATGAATCCACAATTTGGCGATGACAAACCCTTCGATGCTATCGTTTCTAATCCGCCTTATTCCGTGAAATGGATTGGCTCAGACGACCCGACACTGATTAACGATGAACGCTTTGCCCCTGCTGGCGTGCTTGCACCAAAATCGAAAGCGGACTTTGCCTTTATTTTGCATGCGTTAAGTTATCTTTCAGCAAAAGGCCGCGCGGCGATTGTCTCCTTCCCCGGCATTTTTTACCGCAGCGGTGCCGAACAAAAAATTCGTCAATATTTGGTGGATAATAACTATGTAGAAACGGTGATTGCGCTTGCGCCAAATCTCTTTTTCGGCACCAGTATTGCGGTGAATATTTTGGTACTTTCCAAACATAAACCCAATACCCAAACCCAATTTATTGATGCCAGCGGTTTATTTAAACCCGCTACCAATAACAATCTTTTGGAAGAGGAACATATCGAGCAAATTCTCAAATTGTTTGCCGATAAAGAGGATGTGCCGCATTTAGCCAAATCCGTGTCCTTTGAAGATATCGTTAACAATGAATACAACCTTGCGGTGAGTTCTTACGTAGAACAAAAAGACACCCGAGAAGTGATCGATATCGATAAACTCAACGCTGAAATTAAACAAACTGTTGCTAATATCGACCGCTTGCGTGCAGAAATTGACAAGATTGTGGCGGAGATTGAGGGATAAAAACACCATGAAAAACAACCGCACTTTTTTAGAAAAATTATTGGATGGGGCTGAGGTTGAGTGGAAAATGCTCGATGAAATATTCCATTTAAAAAATGGCTATACTCCATCAAAAGGAGTGAAAGAATATTGGGAAAACGGCTCAATTCCTTGGTTTAGAATGGAAGATATTCGAGAAAATGGGCGCATTTTAAATGCAGCATTACAAAAGGTTTCAGAAAGTGCGGTTAAAGGCGGAAAACTTTTCCCCGCAAATTCAATTATTATTGCAACCTCTGCAACTATTGGTGAGCACGCTTTAATAACCATACCATTTTTAGCAAATCAAAGATTTACGGTTTTATCTTTAAAACCAGAATATATCGATAAATTTAATATTTATTTTCTATACCATTACTGTTTTACGCTTGATGATTGGTGTCAAAAAAATACCACTATGTCTAGTTTTGCATCCGTTGATATGAATGGATTTAGGAGATTTCCAATCCCCATCCCCCCCCTCTCCGTCCAAACCGAAATCGTAAAAATTTTGGACGCATTGACAGCGCTTACCAGCGAGCTTACCAGCGAGCTTACACTACGCCGGAAGCAGTATGAATACTATCGGGAGAAATTGTTATCTTTTGATAGTCTAGAGCAATTAAATATGGGGGGGGCGAAGAAGAAACTTATTGATGTGGCAATTTATGCAAAAGTACGCATCTCGGCTAATAAGTTGAATAAAGAAAATTATGTAGGTGTAGAAAATTTACTTCAAAACAAACTGGGGAAAACAAGCTCCAATTATGTGCCAACTGAAGGTTCATTTATTGAATATCTTCCTAATGATATTTTAATTGGAAACATTCGTCCCTATTTAAGAAAAATCTGGTTAGCAGATAAAACAGGTGGAACAAATGGTGATGTGTTAGTTATACGCTTAACAGATAAAAATATTCTTCCACGTTATCTTTATCATATATTGGCAAATGAACATTTCTTTGAATATAACATTAAATATTCAAAAGGTGCCAAAATGCCTCGAGGGGATAAAGCTGCAATTTTGCAATATGAGTTTGATGTTCCCTCACTCGCAGAACAACACCGCATTGTTTCAATCCTCGATAAATTTGAAACTCTCACCAACTCCATCACCGAAGGCTTGCCTTTGGCAATTGAGCAAAGCCAAAAGCGGTATGAATATTATAGAGAATTGTTACTGAGTTTCTCATAACCCTTAGGGCATAAAAAGAATCAATTATAAGGAACCCTTATGACCCAATATAAAACCATTGCTGAATCCAACAATTTTATCGTTTTAGATCAATATAATAAATTTGTGGAAGAGCCTAATGCCGGTTATCAAACGGAAGGGAGCCTTGAGCGTGAATTTATTCGTGATTTACAGGCACAAGGCTATGAGTATTTGCCAGGTCTCAATAATCATGATGCATTGGTTAAAAATTTACAGGCACAATTACAACGCTTAAATAACGTGATTTTCTCCGATGCGGAATGGCGACGTTTTTTAGAGGAATATTTGGATAAACCGAGCGATAGTCTGATTGAGAAAACCCGTAAAATTCATGATGACTATATTTATGATTTTGTGTTTGATAATGGACGCATTCAGAATATTTATCTGCTAGATAAGAAAAATCTTGCCAATAATGCCCTGCAAGTCATCAATCAATTCGAGCAAACCGGCAGCTATGATAATCGTTATGATGTGACAATTTTGGTGAATGGTTTACCGCTTGTGCATATCGAACTGAAAAAACGCGGTGTGGCTATTCGTGAAGCCTTTAATCAAATTCACCGCTACAGCAAAGAAAGTTTCAATAAAGAAAATTCTCTCTTTAAATATATTCAGATTTTTGTCATTTCTAATGGCACAGATACCCGCTATTTTGCCAATACTACCAAGCGAGATAAGAACAGCTATGACTTCACAATGAATTGGGCAACGGCAAAAAATACTCTAATTAAAGATTTAAAGGATTTTACGGCGACATTCCTACAAAAACATACTCTGCTTAATGTGTTGGTAAATTACTGCGTGTTTGATGTTTCTGACACCCTATTAATTATGCGCCCCTATCAAATAGCCGCCACCGAGCGTATTTTATGGAAAATTAAAAGTTCATATCAGGGGAAAAATTGGAGCAATAAAGACAGTGGTGGCTACATTTGGCACACTACAGGCTCAGGCAAAACGCTCACCAGCTTTAAAGCCGCACGCCTTGCAACAGAATTAGACTTTATTGAAAAAGTATTCTTCGTAGTAGATAGAAAAGATTTGGACTATCAAACCATGAAAGAATACCAACGTTTTTCACCGGATAGCGTGAATGGTTCGGAAAGTACGGCAGGGCTAAAACGCAATATCGACAAAGACGACAATAAGATCATTGTTACCACCATTCAAAAACTCAACAACCTGATGAAATCGGAAGATAAATTACCGATTTACGATAAACAGGTCGTGTTTATCTTTGATGAATGCCATCGTTCTCAATTTGGTGAAGCGCAAAAAAATCTAACGAGAAAATTTAAAAAATACTATCAATTTGGTTTTACCGGCACGCCTATTTTTCCAACTAACGCATTAGGTGCTGAAACTACAGCGAGTGTTTTTGGCATTGAACTCCACTCTTACATTATCACCGATGCGATTCGTGATGAAAAAGTGTTGAAATTTAAAGTGGATTACAATGATGTACGGCCACAATTCAAGAGCATTGAAACTGAAAAGAATCTTGAAGAGCTAACAAAACTCGAGAAAAAACAAGCCTTTTTACAACCTAAACGTATTGAGCAAATTGCCCAATATGTTCTAGATAATTTCAAGCAAAAGACCCATCGCTTTAATGCGGGTAACAATGGCTTTAATGCGATGTTTGCGGTAAGTAGCGTGGATGCAGCCAAAGCTTATTATCAAACGTTTAAACAGTTACAAAGTGCGGTCAAAAATCCACTTAAAATTGCAACAATCTTTTCGTTTGTCGCGAATGAAGAGCAAGATGCGATTGGCGATATTGTTGATGAAAGTTTTGAAGTGGAAGCGATGAACTCCTCGGCTAAGGAATTTTTAAAATCTGCTATTGATGATTACAACGGCTATTTTGCCACCAATTATGATGTGGATGCGAAATCGTTCCAAAACTACTATCGTGATCTCGCCAAACGCGTCAAAAACAAAGAAGTGGATTTACTGATTGTCGTTGGAATGTTTTTAACCGGTTTTGATGCCCCAACCTTAAACACGTTATTTGTAGATAAAAACTTACGTTACCATGGTTTGATTCAAGCTTATTCTCGAACGAATCGTATTTACAACAGCACCAAAAGTTTTGGCAATATCGTCACTTTCCGTGATTTGGAACAAGATACCATTGATGCGATTACCCTTTTCGGTAAATCCAATACGCGCAATATCGTATTAGAAAAAAGTTACCAAGAATATATGGAAGGCTTTACCGATGCTGGCGTGGCCCGTCGTGGGTATTTAGAGGTTATTGCAGAGTTGCAAGAACGCTTCCCGGATCCAGATGAAATTCAAACAGAAAAAGACAAGAAAGACTTTGTAAAATTATTTGGTGAATATTTGCGAGTTGAAAATATTCTGCAAAACTATGATGAGTTCGCTGCTTTACAAGCATTTCAATCGCTCGATACCAGCGATGAAAAAGCCGTTGAAGCCTTTAAAGAAAAATATTATTTAACGGACGAAGCTTTTGCTGAAATGCAACCTATTGATATGCCGAGCGAACGTAGCATTCAAAATTACCGTTCGACTTACAACGATATTCGGGATTGGCTCCGTCGTCAAAAAGATGGCGAGGAAAAAGCAAAATCGACCATTGATTGGGACGATGTGGTGTTTGAAGTGGATTTATTAAAATCTCAAGAAATCAATCTAGATTACATCTTAGAATTGATTTTTGAACACAACAAGAAAATGAAAAATAAAGCTGAGCTGATTGATGAAATTCGAACCACAATCCGAGCTAGCCTAGGTAATCGCGCCAAAGAAAGTTTAATCGTAGATTTTATCAATCAAACTGACTTAGATAGCATAGTCGATAAAGCCGGTATTATTGAATCCTTCTTCCAATTTGCCCAAAAAGAGCAACAGAAAGAAGCTGACGAATTAATTAGCAGTGAAGGGCTGAATATTGATGCCGCGAAGCGTTATATTAACGTATCCTTAAAACGCGGATATGCTAGTGAACAAGGTACGGATTTAAATGATGCCTTACCGAAAATGAGTCCGCTTAATCCGCAATATCTCACGAAAAAACAAAGCATTTTCCAAAAGATCGTTGCCTTTGTTGAGAAGTTTGTTGGGATTGGTGGCGAGGTTTAAAAACTTAAATCAACTATATAGAATTAAAAAGGTGCAATCTATTGATTACACCTTTTTATTTTGTCAGTTTTATCAGAAATTAGAACGTTAAAACTTTATCCGCCCATAATGTCCACTCGGATACATCATCTAAGGTACCAAGGGTCACACCGTCAATTAATTTAGCATCTAATAAACCACGTGCTTTTACACAGCTGGTGCATAATTTAATTTCAGCACCTTGTGACGCTAAAATATCGATAAGTTGTTGGATATTGAAACCTTCATTTGGGTTTTGCCCAGCAATACCGCATAAAATCGCATCAGAAAAGCAGAATAATTTAATATTTACATCCTTGCTGTGCTCTTCTTTCATATTGATGGCGAAACGAACAGCGTTGAACGTTTTTTCTCCACTATATGTGGAATCATTGACGATAAAAAGAATATTTTGCATGACGCACTCCTTGTTGCAATGCTATAAAAATGAAGGCGTAATAAATTACGCCTTTATGAAATCAGCCAACCCAAACGAACTTGGCCACAAATAATAAAGACACCACCCACACAGGGGCATTGACCTCGCGTATTCTACCTGTACAGGCCTTCATGACGCAATAACTAATAAAGCCAAATGCGATACCTTCAGTAATTGAATAAGTAAATGGCATCATCGCTGCAGTGATAAAAGCAGGGGTGGCTTCGGTTAAATCATCCCAGTGTACACGAATAAGACTGGATGCCATTAAAATCCCTACATAGACTAATGCCCCTGCGGTTGCATAAGCCGGTACGACACTAGCAAGTGGCGAGAAGAAAATGGTAAGTAAGAATAAAACACCGACTGTCACCGCCGTTAAACCGGTTCTACCGCCGACAGAAACTCCTGCGCCACTTTCAATATAGGTACTGATAGCAGATGTGCCGATATAAGAACCAACTACCGCACTCACGCTATCCACATAAAGAGCTTGTTTCATTTTCGGGAAACGACCTTTTTCATCGCTGAAACCAGCTTTATCGGTCACGCCTAATAAGGTGCCTGATGAGTCAAATAAGTTCACGAGTAAGAAGGAGAAAATGATGCCGAGCAAAGCCGTGTCTAAAGCACCGGCGATATCCACTTTACCCACAACCGCACCTAAACTTGGTGGCATAGAAACAATGCCGTGGAAGGTAACTTGGTCATCAATTAAAAGCGCTAAACCAGTGACTACCGCGATAGAAATTAAAACACCAGAGAAAATATTACGTGCAGCTAAAACTACGATAATAAAGAAACCTAATACGCCGAGCAGAATTTTAGGATCATGCAAATTGCCTAATCCCACTAAGGTTGCGGGATTCGCGACAACCAATCCCATATTTTTAAAGCCAATTAAGGCAATAAAAAAGCCGATACCTGCACCAATTCCCACGCGCAATGAAAGCGGAATAGAAGCCATTAACCAATAACGGATTTGGAATAAGGTGAGAACAAATAAACCAATCGAGCCCCAGAAAATGGTACCCATGCCCACTTCCCAAGAATAACCAAGCTTGCCAACGACTACATAAGCAAAGAACGCATTGAGTCCCATAGCTGGCGCAAGGGCGATAGGTAAATTACTGAATAATCCCATCGCAATGGTGCCCAGTGCAGCAATTAAACAAGTGGTCACGAAAACAACTTGTTTATCCATTCCCGCATCACCTAATACGGATGGGTTTACAAACACGATATACACCATGGTAAAGAAGGTGGTAATACCAGCAATAATTTCGGTTTTGGTCGTACTGCCCTTTTCTTTAATGGAAAAAAGGCGTTCAAGTAAAGATTGTTGCATTGTCTTCCCCTTAACTTAAATTAATAACCTTGGTGATAAATCGACTCAAGTAATTTCACACCTAACAAGGCAATATTGAAACGTTGCTCATCAGCTACCGTCCAAAATTCGATACCATTGTCAACCGCACTTTGTTGGCTAAGATGCAATTTTACGCTGTCTTCACCATTTTCATTTTCACCGTTAATCACGGGGGTAACAAGGCTATCGTGTAATTCAATCAATTCGCCTTGTTGTGGTTGGAAATCAAATTCATAATCTGAAAGTGCGGTCACTTTTTGTGCCATTCCATAGAATACAGGCACTTGAATTTGATGGAAAATGACATTGTCTAACTGCGGGAAGATTTTTTGTAATTGCAGATTTAAATTTGCCGCTTGTTGTGGAAACACATCAAAGGCAAAACGAGTTTCACCTTCTTCTAATGGCATACCATTCAGTAAACGAGCGGTTTGTCCAGCAAGTTTATTCACGGTTTCACCATCTGTATAAGAAGCCGGTAAAAGTGACGTTGCAAAGACTTGAGTTAAATTTGTTTGTTGAACGATTGGTAATAGAGATAAAGCTAATTGACTCACTTGCGGATCAGGTAAACTCACAATGTTACGTTGTCTTAACTCAGTCAGATTTTCTTCATTGATTGTTGGGACAACAACAGGGACATCAGATAATGCAGAGCAAATCCCTTTTAAATCAATCACCACACAGCCACTTTCTGCGGCTTGAGCTAATAAGGGGGCTTGGTCAATTTGGCCAGCGAAGAAAAGATAATTAACGCTATCCCACTCAATCTCATCAGTGGCTAATTGAGCAACGGCTTTATTGCGAAAACGCACCGCTTGCTCTTCTTCAAAAGGATAAATTTCTACAATTGAAACCTTGCCTACATCTAGCTCACTTTGTTCAAGTGCTTCGGCAATTTTTTCACATAGATCAAATTCTGCTGCAATAGCAATATTTAGGCTTGCGTCCATTTTTCTCTCCGCTGTAAAATGTTCTGAACCGATTCATTCTACAGAAAAAAGACGCATAAATACATAAGGAAATCAGATGACACCGGCAATTGATTTACTAAAGAAAAATAAAATTCCTTTTACTCTCCATACCTATGATCATGACCCTAACAATACGCATTTTGGCGATGAAGCCGCTGAAAAACTTGGGCTTGATCCGCACCAATCCTTTAAAACACTTTTAGTCGCTGAAAATGGTGATCAGAAAAAATTAGCGTGTTTTGTACTTTCCACGGCAAATATGTTGAGTTTAAAGAAAGCGGCAAAATCCATTGGTGTAAAAAAAGTTGAAATGGCCGATAAAGATGCGGCACAAAAAAGCACGGGATATTTAGTCGGTGGCATTAGTCCATTAGGTCAAAAGAAACGTGTAAAAACAGTGATAAATTCAACCGCACTTGAGTTTGATACGATTTTTGTCTCAGGAGGGAAACGCGGATTAAGCGTTGAATTAGCACCTCAAGATTTGGCTAAATTACTGAACGCCGAATTTGTCGATATCATTGACGAAGAATAGAAAAAAGAAAAGCCCGAGTGAATCGGGCTATTATTTTTATATGATGTTGTGTTTATTTGAATTAATTAGAAGCTTGATGTATCTTGGAATAAGCCAACTTTTAAATCGGTTGCCGTGTAGATAACACGACCATCTACTTCCACTTCACCATCAGCCATTCCCATTACTAATTTGCGATTAATTACGCGTTTCATATTGATACGGTAAACCACTTTTTTCGCGGTTGGTAAGATTTGTCCGGTAAATTTCACTTCACCTACGCCTAATGCACGGCCTTTACCTTTACCGCCTACCCAGCCAAGGAAGAAACCCACTAATTGCCACATCGCATCTAAACCTAAGCAGCCTGGCATGACTGGGTCACCGATAAAATGGCAACCGAAAAACGGTAAATCTGGATGAATATCTAATTCCGCTTCAATATACCCTTTACCAAACGCACCGCCGTCTTCGGTCATTTTTACAATGCGATCCATCATCAACATGGTTGGTGCTGGAAGTTGCGGGCCTTCTTTACCAAATAATTCACCACGACCAGAAGCTAATAAATCTTCATAGGTATAGCTGCTTTTAATGTTTGGTGTACAGGTGTTTTCCATTTTTTATTTCCTTGTATATATAGTTTTGCTTGGTTACAAACAATAAGTGCAGATTCTATGGGGATTTATAAGAAATGTAAACAGCGAACACTTGTTAGCTCAACTTGTCGGATCAGTCAGTGAAATTAAGATAAAAGAAAAGCGAACACAAGGTTCGCTTTTAAGAAATTAAGATTTAAAGAAATCTAACCAGCTTTTTTTCGGCGTTTCCGAACGGAAAGCAATTCGATTTTGAATTAAACGCGCAATAGGCTCTTTGCCCTTCGCATATTCTTCTTTCTCTTCCAATAAATCGCGGTCAAATAGGATTTTGGCTGTTTGATAAATATCCTCGACTTGATAGATAAAGAACTGCTCATTTTTCACCGCTTCAACCACTTCATCAGATAAGCTTAGTTGTTGAATCGTCGTCGCAGGAATAATCACACCTTGTTTACCCGTCAAACCGCGACGTTGGCAAATGGTGAAAAAGCCTTCAATTTTATCATTGACTCCGCCTACTGCGTGCACCAAACCAAATTGGTCAATGGTACCGGTAATCGCAATATTTTGTGGCAACGGCAAATCAGATAACGCGCTGACTAATACGGAGAAAATAGCTAGAGACGCACTGTCACCATCAATTTCACCATAGGACTGCTCAAATACTAAAGAAGCAGAAAATGGTAACTGTGATGGCAACTCTAAGATACTGGCCAAGCACGCTTCCGAAATCATCATGCCTTTTCCGTGAAGGTTGCCCGCTAATTCGTTTTTACGCTCCACATCCACGACTTCACCATCACCAAACTGCACTAAGCAACTGATACGAGAAGGTTCACCGAAACAAACGGGGGTGCCTGGATATTCAATCACAGACAAGCCATTAATTTGCCCAACAATTTCACCGTTGGTTTCTACATAAATTTGTTCGTTGAGAATATCCGCATAAGTACGTTCACGTAAAAAACCATGCTGTTCGTTCTTTTGTTTAAAAGCTTGCTCAAAATCAACCGCACTTAAGGTTTGTTTTTGTGACAACGTCGCAGCATTGAGTAACATTTCCGTTGTTTTTAACGGGGAAATGTTAATTAAAAAGCGGTCTTCACTCTCACGCACCAATAACTGATAGAGTTTATTTAATGCGGTTAAATCTAAATCAAGTTCATATTTTGAGGCTAATGCCAACACATAATTAGCCCAATTTTCTTGTGCTTTAGGTTGGGCAACAGAATAGTAGCTTTCAATTTCTGCATAATCAGCCAAGCTGTAAAGATCTTCTTCTAACTCACCTAAGGTCGCAATTTCAGTGCGATTGCCTAAAATCACCACTTTTAAATTAAGTGGATAACTTGGAATATCACAAGGCAAGGTTTTAAATGGATGGGCTGAATACCAATCAAAAGTTTGCGTTTGTAAAATATGTTTTAAGCGTTGCCATAAATCAAATTGGCTTAGCATCGTTGCTGCGCTTAAAATCAAAACGCCCCCATTGGCTTGATGCACTAAACCTGGTGTAAGCAAAATATCTTGCGAACTTGGATGAACGCGTACACTACCAAAAAGACTAAATTGATCAGCGTGTAATGCCTTCAACACATCACCTTGTGCGGCAAAATTATCTGCTGGTGATTGAGCTGGCTCGGTATAAATACGAGGGAAAGAAAAAGAATCTCCCTGCTCAACCACATAATTCACCCCAAAAACTGACCGCTCTTTTGGCTGTTCTTGGCGAATAAGTTCTGCTAATAAATCTGCATATTCTGCTTGATCATCGGCTTTTAAAACCAATAGAGAGCGACGAGGCTGTTTTAAAAATAAAGAAATCGCTTTTGTGGCATGTTTTTGTAATGACCAAAAATCAGCCTTTTCAGCTGAAAGTTCAGTAATCGATAATTCTGGTTGTAAGGCTTGCCAATTTAAGGCTTGTTCCGAAGATGTTGAAGTCACGACATATCTCGCTTTAATTAAATTGGCGGTATTATCGCACACTTCACACTGAGTGAAAATCCGTTATAAAAATCTACTGGAAAATTTTGTTTAAAGCGCGTATATTTATGAGGTTACCACGTCACTAAAAAGTATAATAAAACGATGAAATATCAAAAATTAGAAAACCAAGAAGCAAACTGGAAATGGATTTATCTCATTCGCAAACATCGCGAAGGGGAAAAAATTACCCGTTACGAAGAAAAAAGCTTAGAAGAAAGCAAAGTTCAAGAATTAATAGAATGTCAGAATTATCCTGAAAAAATCGAGGAATGGATTAAAAATCACCTTTCTCTTGATTTACCTATTAAGCTTGATCAGGCTATTCGTGCAAGACGTAAACGCTTTTTTAATGCAGAAAAACAATCAACGAAGAAAAAATCTATTGATTTAGAATATGGTGTTTGGCTTCGTTTGTCTAAATATTCAAGAAAAATGAAAATGACACTTTCTGAAACCATCACTTATATGATTGATGAACGTGAAAGCAAAGCATTATATGAAAGCCAAATGACGGCAATGAAAGCCGGTTTGAAAAATTTGCTCAATAAATAAGATGAAAAAAAGCCAAGGTCGAAACCTTGGCTTTTGATTATGCTAAATAGAGAAGATTTTGAAACGTTTTAGCGTTTCGCCTATTCCGCAATCGGAATAATTTTTGTGGCGTGAGATCCTTTGTCGCCGTGAATCACTTCAAATTGCACGCGTTGACCTGCTTTTAATGAACGGTAACCATCCATTTCAATCGCTGAATAATGTGCAAAAATGTCTGTATCCACGCCTTCTGCAGAAATAAATCCAAATCCTTTTGCGTTGTTAAACCATTTTACTACACCAATTTCCATAGTAGACCTCTATAGGCTTCGCCCTTAATACTTAAAAACAATAAGACTCATGCCTTATCACCTCAATTGGAAATATATTCAAACATTTTATTTTTTTATGCAACAACGAAACTTTAAAAATGATACATTGATCACAAAATTTTTACTTATTTATTATCAGAAGTCTCTTTATCATCTTTTTGATGAATTTCACGTAATGCTTTTGCCACAATTTGAATTGCTTCACCGCTACTAATTCCTTGTGCCATTAATTCCTGAATTTGTTCTACTGCTTTTTGTTGTTGTTCATGGGTTAAATTAATATCTAACATTATTTCTTCTCGTTAAATTGACCAATTAAATAATTCCATCACATGCTTCCATTGTTCATCTAAACCAGCCTTAATTTCTATTTTGGTAAAATGAATAGGATGCTCAAAAATAAGTGTATCTGCGTGTAAAAATAAACGCTGACAGCCAGAATATTCTGTTAAAGCACGATTTTGATGTAAATCACCATATTGTGTATCACCTAAAATAGGATGAAAAACATGCTTCATGTGACGTCGTAACTGATGTTTTCTGCCCGTTTGGGGAATTAGCTTCACTAATGAATATCTCGTGGTTTGATAACGCCCTACCGCATAAGACATTTCCACAATGTTTAAGCCTTCATAATCCGTCATCGCCTCTTGAGGTGCTTTATCTTCTTGCGCAAATTTATCCGCAATCTTATCTAATTGGATTTTAAGGGGATAATCAATCCGTCCTTCGCCTTGCAAATAACCTCGCACAATCGCTAAATAAGATTTTTGCACCGTTTTCTGTTCAAATTGCTGACACATTAAATTTGCTATTTCACTATTTAAGGCAAATAGCAATACACCTGATGTGGGACGATCTAATCGATGAATAGGAAAAACATGCTGCCCGATTTGATCGCGCAAGGTTTGCATCACAAATTGCGTTTCATGAGTATCAAGCCAACTACGATGCACCAACATGCCTGCTGGTTTATTGACAGCAACAAGATATTCATCTTGATATAAAATTTCTAACATTTATTGATTTTGTAATAAGGCTTCTAATTCACGTAACGGTGTTAATAATTCCACTAAAAAATCTTCTTCTGCTTCTTTAAATGCTTCCTCTAAATAAGGCGACACCGCAATTTGTGAAGGTAAATCTGCCCCGCTTTCAAGTAATGCGAACATTCTTGGGATAAAAATCCATTGCAACCACTCTTCTGGCGACATGGTATCAATCGCAAAAGGTTCTTGGCTAAAAAAAGCTTCTTGTGCAGGAGGCGTGACTTGCCATAAATCAAGCTTTTGCATAGCAAGCTGTAATTGTTGAAGATGAAGTTTTGTTTGATTACGCATAATTTTTCCTATAAATAAGCGGCGTATTCTACGAGCATCAATTCCCCCTGTAAAGTGTGGTCAGTTTTAACGGTGAATAATAGAAAAGTCAGGATAGCGTTTATTTTCAATATAATCCTCTAAAACTCGTTCAACGCTTGCAGTTCTTGGGCCGACTTTTAACCAATTATAAAAATCCTGTAATTGATCGTCATTGCCTTCGGCAATAATTTCCACACTGCCATCTACACAATTTCTTACGGTGCCTTTAATGCCAATTCTCTCTGCTTCTTTCCAAGTAAAATAACGAAATCCTACCCCTTGTACTCGACCATATACGACAAATCGTTTTGCCATGATTTGCTCCTTTATTACAAAAACTTTTTAAAAATTAACCGCACTTTCCTATTCCCATTTTTTAAAATTTAGCATAGCATTACAACCATCTAATTTCATTCAAAAAATAAAAGGAGTAATTATGAAATTATGTAAGTTTGCTTTAGGTGTTGTCGCGCTTGCTGTGAGTACGAGTAGCTTAGCTGGCATGGTAACCACTTCATCAAACCTTGAATTTCTTGCTATCAACGGCCAAAAAGCTAGCAAATCCATTCTAAAAGAAAAAAAATCATTCAACGCTGAAGCAAACCAAACACAACAAGTTGTTGTTCGTTTAGGCGAAATCGTAGGCTCAGGCTCTAGCCAAGCGCTTTTTGAATCTAACCCAATTATTGTGACTTTCCAAAGTCCTGCTGATGATGTTGTGGTATCTGCAGAAAAAATTCGCTCCAAAGAAGATGGTGAGAAATTCAATGCTCAACCACAAATTACTGTTAAAACGAAATCAGGTAATGTGATTGATGCTAAAATCGATACTTTAAAACAAGAAGGTTTATTCCCAGCGGCTAATATTGTTAACGATTTAGCTGAATATAATGCATCAAATGCGCCAGCAGCAGTTTCTGCTTTAGCTGCTCCTGCAGTTGGAATGATGCCTGCAGCGTCAGGAAAAGCTGCGAAAGGCAAAGTTGTTGTACAAGGTGAAAACGTTGCTGAACAACAATTACAATACTGGTTCCAACAAGCCGATAAAGAAACCCAAACTCGTTTCTTAAACTGGGCGAAAAAACAAAAATAATCGTTTTTTAACCGCACTTTGATAAAGAAGTGAGCCTTCCCGCTCACTTTTTTATCATCCAATTTTTAGTCACACAATAAGCAAGGATATCAACATGAACCAATGGCTTAATGCAAAAGTAATCGCTTCAATACCTATTTTTATTGCAGTGAATATTGCAGCGTTCGGCGTCTGGTTTTTTGATATTTCTACGCAATCTATGCCCTTAATTTTAGGGATTATTGCAGGCGGTTTAGTGGATTTAGATAATCGCCTCACTGGACGATTAAAAAATATCTTTTACACATTAATTGCCTTTTCTATTTCAACCTTCATCGTTCAGCTTAATATTGGTCAACCCATCCAATATGTATTGTTGATGACCGTCATCACTTTTTTATTTACGATGGTTGGCGCTGTAGGTGAACGTTATCGAACCATTGCTTTTGGTACACTGGTGGTAGCCATTTATACCACCCTCACTTATACACCGGATAATTCTGC
>ENA-OWLM01000436-OWLM01000436.1-metagenome-genome-assembly--contig:-NODE-436-length-16393-cov-2.650692_pt1 | contig 16393 bp, 13 predicted proteins | sample MGYA00245349_ERZ651102 | MGnify/ENA primary metagenome ERZ651102 (study PRJEB26857, sample SAMEA4031759) | metagenome | biome: human; feature: oral; material: saliva | place: Philippines | collected 2014... | reverse complement strand
GATTAGCGAGCGAACATGTGCAAGCCCGATCCCTTCACCAGGCTGATCCTGGCTGCCGGCACGCCGGAAAAGCTCAACAGCCAGCCGATCGGCACCGGCCCCTACAAGATCGTCGTCAACACGGGCAACGGTGCGGCAGGTCCGGTGGTTGACGCCATTGAGGCCCGCTTTAAGGCGCTGGGCGTGCCGGTTGAGTTCATCAAAATTCACAACACGCCGGATGGCAACTTTCCCAACGGTATTCCCAACCCTCTGCTGCCGGAATGCCGGGCCGACACGCGCAGTGCGGTGATTGAACACGGCGCGGATATGGGGATTGCCTTCGACGGTGATTTTGACCGCTGCTTCCTGTTCGATGAAAAAGGTCAGTTTATTGAGGGGTACTACATTGTTGGCCTGCTGGCGGAGGCGTTTCTGGAGAAAAATCCGGGGGCGAAAATTATCCACGACCCCAGGCTGTCCTGGAACACCGAGGATGTGGTGACGGCGGCAGGCGGTAAGCCGGTGATGTCAAAAACCGGGCACGCGTTTATCAAAGAGCGCATGCGCCATGAGGATGCGATTTATGGCGGCGAAATGAGCGCGCATCACTATTTCCGCGATTTCGCCTATTGCGACAGCGGGATGATCCCGTGGCTGCTGGTGGCGGAGCTGCTGTGTCTAAAAGGACAGACGCTGGGTGAACTGGTCCGTGACCGGATGGTGGCTTATCCGGCGAGTGGAGAAATAAACAGTACGCTGGCAGAGCCGGCAGCAGCGATTGCACGCGTGGAGCAGCATTTTTCCCGTGAGGCGCTGACGGTGGACAGAACGGACGGTATCAGCATGGCGTTTGTCGACTGGCGCTTCAATTTACGTTCTTCCAATACCGAACCGGTGGTGCGCCTGAACGTGGAATCGCGCGGCGATATTCCGTTGATGGAAGCGCGAACGCGCACTCTTTTGGCGTTACTGAATCAGTAATGCCGGTGCTTCCTTTGCCCGATTATGGGCAAAGGGTGACTAACAGGAACCACGATGACACATCTAAAAAAGCGCGAACGCGCCAAAACCAATGCGTCGTTAATTTCGATGGTGCAACGCTTTTCAGATATCACCATCATGTTTGGCGGGTTGTGGGTAATCTGCGAATTAAGCGGTTTGCCTTTCCTGTACATGCACCTGCTGGTGGCGCTGATCACACTGGTTGTTTTTCAAATGCTCGGGGGGATAACGGATTTTTATCGCTCCTGGCGCGGCGTCAAAATTTCCACAGAGCTGGTGCTGTTGCTGCAAAACTGGAGCCTAAGTCTGATTTTTAGCGCAGGTCTGGTAGCCTTTAATAACGATTTCGATAACCGTCTCGCCGTATGGCTGGCATGGTATCTGCTTTCAAGCGTTGGCCTGGTGTTGAGTCGTTCGTTCATTCGCTACGGCGCGGGATGGCTGCGTAATCGCGGTTACAACACTCGCCGGGTGGCGGTGGCTGGTGAGCTGCCAGCCGGACAAATGCTACTGGACAGCTTTCGCCATGAACCGTGGCTGGGATTTGAAGTGGCGGGGGTCTATCACGACCCTATCCCTGGAAAAAACTCCCGCGACTGGGCTGGAAATCTGCAGCAACTGGTGGATGACGCCAAATCCTCACGCATTCATAACGTTTATATCGCCATGTCGATGAGCGATGGTGCCAGCGTAAAAAAACTGGTGCGCGATCTGGCCGACACGACCTGTTCAGTGATCCTCATTCCCGATGTCTTTACCTTCAACATCCTGCACTCACGAATTGAGGAGATGAACGGCGTTCCGGTGGTGCCGCTGTATGACACACCGCTCTCGGGGATTAATCGCCTGTTGAAGCGTGCGGAAGATATCGTGCTGGCTTCACTGATCCTGCTGCTTATTTCCCCGGTGCTGTGTGGCATAGCGCTGTTGGTAAAACTGACCTCTAAAGGACCGGTGATTTTCCGCCAGACCCGCTATGGCATGGATGGGAAGCCGATCAAAGTCTGGAAGTTTCGCTCGATGAAAGTGATGGAAAACGACGCGGTGGTGACGCAGGCGACACAAAACGATCCGCGCGTGACTCCTGTGGGAAATTTCCTGCGCCGGACGTCGCTTGATGAGTTGCCGCAGTTTATTAACGTGCTGACCGGAGGAATGTCTATTGTCGGGCCACGTCCTCATGCGGTGGCGCATAACGAGCAGTACCGCCAGTTAATTGAGGGGTACATGTTACGCCATAAGGTGAAACCGGGGATTACAGGCTGGGCGCAAATCAACGGCTGGCGTGGTGAAACCGATACGCTGGAAAAAATGGAAAAACGTGTGGAGTTTGACCTCGAATACATTCGCGAGTGGAGCGTGTGGTTCGATATCAAAATTGTTTTTCTGACGGTATTCAAAGGCTTTGTTAACAAAGCGGCGTACTAACATGAGCTTACGAGAAAAAACGCTTAACGGCGCAAAGTGGTCGGCGATTGCCACGGTGATCATTATTGGACTCGGACTTATTCAGATGACCGTCCTGGCGCGGATTATTGATAGCCACCAGTTCGGGTTGTTAACCGTGTCGTTGGTGATCATTGCGCTGGCCGATACGCTGTCTGACTTTGGTATTGCTAATTCAATTATTCAGCGTAAAGAAATTGGCTATCTTGAACTGACCACGCTGTACTGGCTCAACGTTGGGCTGGGTATCGTGGTATGCGTGGCGATGTATCTTTTGAGCGAGACGATTGCCCGTGTACTCAATAACCCCGAACTGGCACCGCTGATCAAAACCTTATCGCTGGCGTTTGTGGTGATTCCGCACGGGCAGCAGTTTCGTGCGCTGATGCAAAAAGAGCTGGCCTTCAACAAAATCGGCATGATTGAAACCAGTTCTGTGCTGGCCGGGTTTACCTTCACCGTGGTCAGCGCCCATTTCTGGCCGCTCGCGCTGACGGCCATTCTTGGGTACCTGGTGAACAGTACGCTACGTACGCTGCTGTTTGGCTATTTTGGCCGCCGGATTTACCGTCCTGGGCTGCATTTTTCGCTGGCATCCGTTTCGTCGAATCTGCGTTTTGGCGCGTGGCTGACGGCAGACAGCATCATCAACTACATCAATACCAACCTTTCCACGCTGGTTTTAGCCAGAACGTTGGGAGCTGGCGTGGCGGGGGGATTTAATCTTGCCTGGAACGTGGCGGTTGTCCCTCCGATCAAATTGAACCCGATTATTACCCGCGTACTGTTTCCGGCGTTTGCCAAAATCCAGGACGACAGTGAAAAGCTACGGGTGAATTTTTACAAACTGCTGTCGGTTGTCGGGATTATCAACTTTCCGGCGCTACTGGGGTTGATGGTGGTGTCAAACAACGTGGTGCCGCTGGTGTTTGGCGAGAAGTGGAACGGCATTATTCCCATCCTGCAATTGTTGTGCATTGTCGGGTTGCTGCGCTCGGTGGGGAACCCGATCGGCTCACTGCTGATGGCGAAAGCGCGGGTTGATATCAGCTTCAAATTCAATGTGTTCAAAACTTGTCTGTTTATTCCGGCCATTTTCATCGGTGGTCACCTGGCCGGGGCGATTGGCGTGACGCTGGGCTTTTTGCTGGTTCAGGTGATTAACACGATCCTCAGCTATTTCGTGATGATTAAACCTGTTCTTGGCTCCAGCTACCGCCAGTACATGCTGAGTTTGTGGTTGCCGTTGTATCTCTCTTTGCCAACCCTGGTGGTGAGCTATGCGCTGGGCGTAATGCTGCGTAACCACCTGCCATTAGGCGCGTTGCTGGGGATGCAGATTGCGGCAGGTGCGCTGGTATTTGCGGTGATGATTGTGCTGTCGCGCCATCCGCTGGTGGTGGAAATAAAACGCCAGCTCTGTCGCAGTGAAAAAATGAAAACCTTGCTTCGTGCAGGATGAATTGTGCTTGTTGCATGCCGGAACAGGCGACAGCCGCCCTCCGGCAATGATTAGAAGAGGTCAGAATGAAATTACTAATTTTGGGCAACCATACCTGTGGGAACCGGGGAGATAGTGCGATCCTGCGCGGTTTGCTGGATGCCATTAACACGTTGCGTCCCGAGACTGAAGTCGATGTGATGAGCCGTTATCCGGTGAGTTCCTCATGGTTACTGAACCGCCCGGTGATGGGGGATCCTCTGTATTTGCAAATGAAGCAGCACAATAACGCAGCGGGCGTCGTGGGACGTGTGAAGAAAGTGCTGCGTCGTCGCTATCAGCATCAGGTGCTGCTCTCGCGGGTCACTGACTCCGGTAATCTGCGCAATATTGCAATTGCCCAAGGATTTACTGATTTTGTGCGTCTGCTGTCGCGCTATGACGCCATTATCCAGGTCGGCGGATCGTTTTTTGTCGATCTATATGGTGTACCGCAGTTTGAACATGCGTTGTGTTCGTTTATGGCGAAAAAACCGCTGTACATGATTGGTCACAGCGTGGGGCCGTTCCAGGATGAGCAGTTTAATCAACTGGCGAACTACGTTTTTGGCCGCTGTAATGCGCTGATTTTACGCGAATCCGTCAGTCTGGAACTGATGAAGCGCAGCGCAATAACCACGGATAAAGTCGAGACAGGCGTGGATACGGCCTGGCTGGTAGATAACCATCATGAGGATTTTGAACCCGGTTATGCGGTACAGCACTGGTTACACATGGTCACTAAACAGAAGACAGTTGCCATTACTCTGCGTGAACTTGCCCCCTTTGATAAGCGTCTGGGGACAACGCAGCAGGCCTATGAGCAAGCTTTTGCTGGAGTCGTAAACCGCATTCTTGATGAAGGCTATCAGGTCATTGCGCTGTCAACCTGCACCGGTATTGATAGTTACAACAAAGATGATCGCATGGTGGCGTTGAACCTGCGCCAGTATGTTAACGACCCGGGTCGTTATCATGTGGTGATGGATGAACTCAACGACCTTGAGATGGGAATAATTCTCGGTGCGTGCGATCTGACGGTGGGGACTCGCTTGCACTCTGCCATCATCTCAATGAATTTTATGACGCCTGCCATCGCCATTAACTATGAGCATAAATCGGCCGGGATCATGCAACAGCTGGGGCTACCGGAGATGGCCGTCGATATTCGCCATCTTTTAGATGGCAGTCTGGAGGGCAAGGTCGCCGATACTCTCGGACAACTTCCCGAACTGAACATACGGGTAGGGGATGCGGTTGTGCGCGAACGCGAACGCGGGGTGCGTATGGTGCAGTCGGTTTTAACGCGTATTGAGGGGGAAAAATGAAGGTTGGCTTTTTCCTGCTTAAATTTCCGCTCTCCTCCGAGACCTTCGTATTAAATCAGATTACCGCATTTATCGATATGGGCTACGACGTGGAGATTGTCGCTTTGCAGAAGGGCGACCTTGAAAATACGCATGCTTCCTTTAATGCCTATCGTCTGGGTGAAAAAACGCGCTGGTTACTGAATGAACCGGACGGCAAACTGGCAAAGCTGAAATCCAGGGCAGCAGCAGCTCTGCACGGCGTTACCCGTGCAGAAACCTGGAAAGCGCTCAATGTAGCACGCTATGGCGATGAGGCGCGCAATCTGATTTTGGCGGCCATTTGTGGCGGGAACCCGCGAGCGTTTGAGGCGGATGTCTTTATTGCTCATTTTGGCCCCGCAGGCGTAACGGCCGCCAAACTGCGCGAGCTTGGGATGATCCGCGGAAAAATCGCTACGGTATTTCACGGTGTTGATGTTTCGCATCGGGATGTGCTTGCCCACTACACCCCTGAATATCAACAGTTGTTTCAACGCGGGGATTTGATGTTACCCATCAGCAATCTCTGGGCAGGACGTTTAAAAAACATGGGGTGCCCGCCACAAAAAATCGCAGTCTCGCGTATGGGGATCGATATGACGCGTTTTACACCTCGCCAACTGAAATCGCCGGCCGCACCGCTGGAGATTATCTCTGTCGCCCGGTTAACCGAGAAAAAAGGACTGCACATCGCTATCGAAGCCTGTCGCCAGTTGAAAGAGCAGGGCGTTTCATTTCGGTATCGCATTCTTGGCATTGGCCCGTGGGAGCGTCGTTTGCGTACGCTGATCGAGCAATATCAACTCAATGATGTGATTGAGATGTCCGGCTTTAAGCCCAGCCATCAGGTGAAGGAAATGCTTGAGCAGGCAGATGTATTTCTGCTGCCGTCGATCACCGGGAGGGACGGCGATATGGAGGGGATCCCGGTGGCGCTGATGGAGGCGATGGCGGTGGGCATTCCGGTCATTTCCACCGTCCACAGCGGTATACCGGAGCTGGTTGAGTCCGGTAAATCTGGCTGGCTGGCACCGGAAAACGATGCTCAGGCGCTGGCAGAGCGATTAGCGGCATTTAGTCTGCTCGACAGTGATCAGGTACAACCGATTGTGCAGTGCGCCCGAGAAAAAATTGAAGCTGAATTTAATCAGTTAGCGATCAATAAACAGTTAGCGAGCCTGCTACAAACGATGTAACTCGAGGTTGTATGTCAGAGAAAAAAATCTCACGCCGTACTTTTCTGACGGCAGGCTCTGCGCTTGCCGTATTGCATACTCCCGTTGTCCGGGCGCTTGAATCACCGGCCAGCGTCAACATTCAGGATTACAATCCACAGGACTGGGTCGCTTCTTTCAGGCAGGCGTTCAAAGAAGGACAAACGGTCGTCGTACCAAAAGGACTGGAATGTAAGGATCTGAATACCGCGATCGTTATTCCCCCGGGCAAAACGCTAGTACTGCAAGGGCGAATAAGCGGCAATGGCCGTGGCCGCTTTGTTCTGCAGGATGGATGCAGGGTGATGGGTGAACAGGGTGGGAATCTGAGGAACGTTACGCTCGATGTGCGGGGATCGGACTGTGTGATAAAAGGGATTGCCATGAGCGGCTTCGGTCCCGTAACGCAAATCTATATCGGCGGTAAAACGGCAAGACTGATGTGTAATCTGACCATCGATGATATCACCATCACACGCGCTAACTATGGGATCCTGCGTCAGGGCTTTCATAACCGGATGGATGGCGTAAAGATTACGCATTGCCGTTTTAGTGACCTTCAGGGCGATGCCATTGAGTGGAATGTGGCGATAAACGACAGCAACATCCTCATTTCTGACCATGTCATTGAACGTATAAACTGTACTAATGGTAATGTGAACTGGGGCATCGGCATCGGGCTGGCTGGAAGTACCTATGACAATACCTATCCCGATGAACAGGCGGTAAAAAACTTTGTGGTGGCGAATATCTCTGGCTCGGACTGTCGACAGCTAGTCCATGTGGAGAACGGCAAACACTTTATCATTCGCAATATCACTGCACGAAATATCACCCCGGATTTCAGTAAGAAAGCGGGCATCGATAATGCGACGGTCGCTATTTATGGATGCGATAATTTCGTTATTGATAATATCAATATGGAAAATAGCGCAGGCATGCTCATTGGCTATGGCGTAATCAAAGGACGATATTTATCCATTCCGCAAAATTTTAAATTAAATAATATTCAACTGGATAATTCGCAACTTGAATACAAATTACGTGGTATCCAAATCTCATCAGGCAATGCCACTTCATTTGTCGCTATCACCAACGTGGAGATGAAGCGTGCCACGCTTGAGTTACATAACCAACCGCAGCATCTCTTTTTACGTAACATCAAGGTGATGCAGCACTCCGCTACAGGACCCGCGCTTAAGATGCACTTCGATCTGCGCCAGGATGTGCGCGGCAAGTTTATGGCCAAACAGGACACATTGATCTCGCTGGCCAATGTTCATGCAGTAAACGAAACTGGGAAGAGTTCAGTTGACATCGACCGTATAAACCATCAGGTCGTCAATGTCGAGGCGGTGAATTTTCGACTGCCGGGGCAGGGGAGGTAACTTTGCGACCATTCCTGGCAAAAGTTGTACCCGTCTGGGATTAAGATTACTGCATTCCGCAGTTAAGCGGCGTAACATACGCTGCATCAGAGTAATGTAATTCATACTGGCTAAAACAAGCTAAAAAGCTATAATTCAGCAACAATTGAATAGGTGAATGACTTAATGATTAATTTGAAAGCAGTTATTCCGGTAGCAGGTCTGGGGATGCACATGTTGCCTGCCACAAAGGCAATCCCTAAAGAAATGCTGCCGATCGTAGACAAGCCGATGATTCAATACATTGTCGACGAAATTGTAGCTGCAGGTATCAAAGAAATCGTTCTGGTAACTCATGCGTCTAAGAACGCGGTTGAGAACCACTTCGACACCTCTTACGAACTCGAATCGTTGCTTGAGCAGCGTGTAAAGCGTCAGTTATTAGCCGAAGTGCAGTCTATCTGTCCTCCGGGCGTGACTATCATGAACGTTCGTCAGGCCCAGTTACTGGGTCTGGGTCATTCAATTCTTTGTGCTCGTCCTATTATTGGTGATAACCCGTTTGTCGTGGTATTACCTGACGTTGTGCTGGATACCGCGAGTGCGGATCCGCTGCGCTACAACCTCGCCGCCATGGTGGCTCGTTTCAATGAAACCGGGCGCAGCCAGGTGCTGGCTAAGCGTATGGAAGGCGATCTGTCTGAGTACTCTGTTATTCAGACCAAAGAGCCTTTAGACAACGAAGGCAAAGTCAGCCGTATTGTTGAGTTCATCGAAAAACCAGACCAGCCGCAGACACTTGATTCCGATCTGATGGCTGTAGGGCGCTATGTTCTGTCTGCTGATATTTGGGCAGAACTGGAGCATACGCAGCCAGGTGCCTGGGGGCGTATTCAGTTGACGGATGCCATCGCTGAGCTGGCGAAAAAACAGTCTGTTGACGCCATGCTGATGACGGGTGACAGCTACGACTGTGGTAAAAAAATGGGCTACATGCAGGCATTCGTTAAGTACGGTCTGCGTAACCTGAAGGAAGGACCGAAGTTCCGTAAGAGCATTGAGAAGCTACTGAGCGAGTAGAGATTTACAGGTCTTTGTGACGGTAAGCCAGAAAAAATAGCGGCAGCTAACATCCTTGTGTCTATGCTTTATGCTGTGGGGTGTTACTGTCGTTTTTTTATGAAAAACAACCAATAACAACGAGTTAACCTACTAAGTTTAATCCTGGATTGGGTTGATTTTTCCTTGTTTCTGGTAGCATTTGGTAAGACAATTAGGGATAAGATTTAGACCTCCTGCGAGGAGGCGGAAAATTGTGCGATAGGCAGTGCACTGGTAGCTTTTGAGCCAGGGGCGGTAGCGTACTTGAATATTGGCAAGGAGTATTCAAATAACACATGCAACATGGTTTTTTTTAGCTGACCAGCTTAAAAGGTGTGTTAAGAACAAGTAAGTGACTTAAAAAATAAGCATCTATGATGCTGGTGGTGCACTATTCTACCAATACACATGTTTTTATTAAACGGCCAGAAATTTTTATTGTGTAAACAGATTTTCCCAATGTAATTCGAAAGCAAAACATTCTCCTTTTATTTTGATTTTTACATCATATAAATATAGTTAATCAATATCTCAAAGTCTAAGTGTTCGTTTTCGCATAGTTTATGGGAAACGAACAATGTATCTAATTGGAGTAATTATGATATTACAAGAAAAAATTAGAATCGCTGTCGTAGGATGTGGTCGTATATCTAAAAACCATTTTGGTTCAATAGACAAGCTATCAAATGAATATGAATTGGTTGCTATCTGTGATAATGACGCTGAAGTACTAGAGAAACATAAAGCGGAATACAATGTACCAGGCTATTTGTCACTGGACGATATGCTGAAAAGCGAAAAGTTAGACCTGGTAACCATTTGTACTCCCAGTGGTATACATGCCAGCCAAACGATCAAGGCAGCAAAAGCAGGCGTAAACGTGATCACTGAGAAGCCCATGGCGACCAAATGGGAAGATGGCCTGGCAATGGTGCGGGCGTGCGATGAGGCTGGAGTAAGGCTGTTCGTTGTGAAGCAAAACCGCCGCAATTCAACGCTGCAGTTGCTGAAACGTGCTGTTACTGAGAAGCGCTTTGGCAAGATTCATATGGTTCAGTTGAACGTTTTCTGGACACGACCACAAGAATACTATGACCGTGCAAAATGGTCTGGAACGTGGGATATGGATGGCGGAGCGTTCATGAACCAGGCTACGCATTATGTTGACTTATTGCACTGGCTGGTAGGGCCTGTTGAAAGAGTTCACTCAATGCTTTCTACACACCGGGATATTGAAGTTGAAGACACCGGAGTGGTTAACATTAAGTGGCGAAATGGTGCGTTGGGTTCTATGTCGGTAACGATGTGTACATATCCAAATAACTATGAAGGGTCCATTACCATTTTGGGAGAAAAAGGGACTGTTCGTATTGGTGGGGTAGCCGTAAACGATATTCAGGAATGGACGTTTTCGGAGCCTAAAGATTATGATGCCCAGGTCGAATCGGCAAATTATGAAACGACATCTGTTTATGGCTTTGGTCATCCTCCTTACTTCCAAAATGTTGCAGATGTATTACGCGGCAAAGCAGAGCCAGAAACAGATGGCCGTGAAGGATTAAAATCACTCGAATTATTGATATCTATCTATCGCTCTGCAAGAGATAGGAAAGAAGTTGGTTTGCCATTAAATATTTAATAGGTTATTTATGAATCTCGCTGATTTGAAAATAGGTGTTGTGGGTTTAGGCTATGTCGGTTTACCGTTAGCTGTAGAGTTTGGTAAAAAATTCCCTACGTACGGCTTTGATATTAAAAGTGATAGGGTATGTGAACTGAAGGAAGGAAGAGACTCAACGCTGGAATGTGAAGAAAAGGAATTGGCTGAGGCTATTCATTTAACCTACACAGATAGCCTTGAAGATATAAAACAATGCAACTTTTACATTGTTACAGTTCCTACTCCTATTACGGATGATAAAACACCAGATCTTACTCCGCTAGTAAAAGCTTCAGAAACGTTAGCAAAAGTTATTAAGAAGGGCGATATCGTTGTTTTTGAATCGACCGTTTATCCTGGTGCAACGGAAGAAATCTGTCTGCCGATTATTGAGAAATTATCTGGATTAATCTTTAATCAAGACTTCTTCGCCGGCTATAGCCCGGAGAGGATTAATCCGGGTGATAAAGTTAATCGATTGACGACAATTGTAAAAATCACCTCAGGATCAAATGCCGAGGTCGCTGATTATGTAGACCAAGTATATCGACAAATTATTACTGTAGGCACTCATAAAGCGTCTTCTATTCGGGTTGCTGAAGCAGCAAAAGTTATAGAAAATACCCAGAGAGATCTCAATATCGCAGTTATCAATGAATTTGCGAAAATCTTTAATAGATTAGGTATTGATACAGAAGAGGTACTGAAGGCTGCTGGAACTAAATGGAACTTTTTGCCATTTAAACCAGGCCTGGTTGGTGGGCATTGCATCAGCGTTGACCCGTATTATTTGACCCACAAAGCGCAAGAGGTTGGTTACCGACCAGAAGTGATTCTTGCTGGGCGTCGAATCAATGACGGCATGGGGGAATATGTCGCGACGCAATTAGTTAAGCATATGGCTCGTAGGAAAATAAATATTGATGAAGCAAAAGTATTAGTAATGGGTTTCACCTTCAAAGGTGACTGCCCGGATGTACGTAATACTAAAATTATCGATATTATTAAGGAATTAAAAGAGTTCAATATGAACGTTGATGTCTACGATAGTTGGGCATCACACCCTGAAGTGAAGCATGAGTATGGTATTGATTTGATTCAAAAACCGGAGCAGGGGAAATACGATGCTATCATTCTTGCGGTTGATCATAGCGAAACCAAAGAAATGGGCGTCACTGCTATTCGTGCTTTAGGTAAATCAGAACATGTCTTGTATGACGTTAAGCATGTGTTGTCGTTAGGTGAGTCGGACCTGCGTCTATAGTGCTTATCTAAAATCACAATACCTCGTAATGAATAACATTTCGTCACGAGGTATTGATACACTCAGACAGGAGTATTGAATGAATTATTACAAGCATGATTCTGCTATCGTTGACGACGGAGCACAAATTGGTGCAGGCTCTCGTGTATGGCATTTTGCCCATGTCTGTGGTGGTGCAAAAATCGGCGAAGGAGTTTCGCTAGGGCAAAATGTTTTCGTAGGCAACAAAGTTACAATTGGGGATCATTGTAAGATTCAAAACAATGTATCAGTTTATGATAACGTCCATTTAGCTGAGGGCGTTTTTTGTGGTCCCAGCATGGTTTTTACCAATGTGTATAATCCCCGTTCATTAATTGAAAGAAAAGATCAATATCGAGATACCATTGTTAATAAAGGTGCAACGTTAGGTGCTAACTGCACGATTGTTTGTGGTGTGACGATCGGTGAATATGCCTTTATCGGTGCAGGTGCAGTAGTCAATAAAGATGTACCGCCGTATGCCTTAATGGTAGGTGTACCAGCGAAACAAATAGGCTGGATGAGTGAATTTGGCGAGCAACTTGATTTACCTATTGAAGGTAAGGGAAGTATTACTTGTCAGCATACAGGCAGTGTCTATCATCTTGACGGCAAAGAACTAATAAAAAACTAATTCACTAAAATATCAGGTGCGGAAATGCAATTTATTGATTTAGTAGTGCAGCAAAATCGTATTAAAGAACAACTCGATTCTGCAATTAAAAAAGTGCTCGAACATGGTCAGTATATTTTAGGCCCGGAGGTAGCCGAACTAGAAAATAAGCTTGCAGAGTTTACTGGTGCGAAGCACTGTATAAGTGTTGCGAATGGTACAGATGCACTACAAATTGCGCAAATGGCTTTTGGTATTGGTCCTGGTGATGAAGTAATCACTCCGGGATTTACTTATATCGCGACAGCGGAAACTGTGGCATTACTGGGAGCCAAACCAGTATATGTAGATGTTTGCCCTAAAACGTATAATCTTGATCCCGAAAAATTAGAAGCGGCTATCACCCCCAGAACAAAAGCGATCATTCCAGTCAGCCTCTATGGACAGTGTGCAGATTATGACGCAATTAATGCTATTGCTGATAAATACGGAATTCCTGTGATTGAGGATGCCGCTCAGAGTTTTGGTGCAAGTTATAAAAATAAACGTTCATGCAATTTAACGACTGTTGCTTGTACCAGTTTTTTCCCTAGCAAGCCGTTGGGCTGTTATGGGGATGGCGGTGCTATTTTTACTAATGATGACGAACTTGCTAAAGTAATTCGACAAATAGCTCGTCATGGTCAGGATCGTCGTTATCACCATATCCGTATTGGTGTGAACAGCCGTCTTGATACTCTCCAGGCTGCAATATTGCTACCTAAACTAGAGATATTTGAAGAGGAAATGCAACTTCGCAATAAAGTGGCGAAGCGTTACAGCGAATTGCTTAATGATGCAGGTATTACAGCTACTCCATATATAGAAGAACATAATATTAGCGCATGGGCACAGTATACAATTTTGGTAAAAAATCGTACGCACGTGCAGCAAAAGCTGCAGCAGGCTGGAATTCCAACTGCCGTACATTATCCAATTCCATTGAACAAACAGCCAGCAGTGGCAGATGACAGTGTTGTACTGCATTATGGTGATCAAATTGCTGATGAAGTTATTAGTCTGCCAATGCATCCATATATGACAGAAGAAGATATTCGACTTGTCGTTAATGCTTTAGTTAACTCATTATAATAATTTATTTAAAAATTATCTGGTTGTTTGATACTTATAAGGGATTTTATGACGATGTCGTCAAAGCCGTTACATGTGTTAATTATCCCATCCTGGTATCCATTATCTCCCTCTGATATCGGAGGGAGTTTTTTTAGGGAACAAGCTCTGGCGTTGAAAAAACGCGGTGTGAAAGTCGGCGTTATTTCACCATGCGTCCGTTCATTACGATCAGCAAAAGTGTTCCAACAGCCTTTTGGCATACATACTGATATTGATGAAGGTATACCAACCTTTAGATATCATGCAATAAACGTTATACCTCGAATGGAAACGCTGTTCGAGAAAATGTGGGTAATGTTGGGGATGAAACTCTTTCTTGAATACAAGAAAGTGTATGGTCTGCCAGATATTATGCATGTTCACTCCCTCGACAGGGCGGGTTTTCTCGCCTATGCGATTTCAAAAAAATATAACATACCCTATATTGTTACTGAACATAGTTCAGCCTTTGCAAGAACGGCCATAAATCAATCGAAGAAGAAAAGACTTTTGAATGTGGTAAGTTCTGCGAGAAAACATATAGCGGTTAGTCAATCCTTTTCTAAATTTCTCAGTGACACTTTTTCTAACTCAAATTGGGTTTATTTGCCAAATATAGTTTCTGACAAATTTCTGGCAGCATCAGAGGCAAAAGACAAAAATAATAACATATTTACCTTTGTTAATGTCTGTATGCTGACAGAGAATAAGAGAGTAGATAATCTGATTAAGGCATTTTCATTACTTAGTGAAAAATATGACAATGTTCAGTTAAAAATAGGTGGTGATGGCATCTGTCGCAATGATTTGGAAGAGCTAGCCATTGAACTGAATGTAGATAATAAAATTGAATTTTTAGGCGCACTCACACGCGATGAGGTGTTTACTCAAATTAACCAAGCTGATGCATTTGTTTTATCAAGTGAATATGAAACATTTGGCGTAGTTCTGATAGAAGCATTAGCTCTGGGCAAGCCGGTAGTTGCAACTCGATGTGGCGGTCCAGAATCTATAGTTACCGATGAAGTTGGCGTATTGGTAGAGAAAAACTCAGTACAGGCACTATGTGATGGCATGGAAATGATATATACCAATCGTGAAAATCTTGATGCAAATAAAATAAAATCGTATTGCCAGCATAATTTTTCAGAGGATGCAGTGACAGACAAATTATTAAATATTTATCATAATATCTTGCGATCCAAAACCTATGAATAAAAAAACAATTGTTGCCTATGCAATTGGGCCAATTGGCTCAGCATTAGTTAGTTTTGCAAGCCTTCCCCTAATAGCCTGGTTTTATTCGGTTGAAGATGTCGGAAAGATATCAATATTTAATGCCGTCGCCAGTCTCGCTACCTTGGTTTTTTGCCTCGGACTCGACCAGGCCTTTGTTCGTGAATATCATGGTAGCACGAACAAACCGGGCTTGCTGAAGCAAGTTGTTCTGCCAGGCATCATATTAATGACTGCATTAGTCATACTGGTTACCGCATACGATACAAGATTGCTCTCAGTACTGATATTTGATCAATCAAGTCAATTTCTTAGTATTATGGTGATTGTCTGCTTTTTTGTTCAATACATCGCTCGATTCTTATCACTTATTCTTCGTATGCAAGAACGTGCGATGGCATATTCGATGAGCCAATTATTACCTAAAATTTTCTTTCTCTTATTTTTGTTGTTAGGGGTCGCATTAGGAAAAGACAAAACACTACATCAACTTCTGAGTGCTTATGTATTATCAGCGTGCTTGGTCTTTATTGTATATTTAGTTAATACAAGGCGAGACTGGTTACCCACAATCAATACAAAAGTAGACCAGGACCAAATGAGTTCACTTTTCAAATTTGGACTTCCTTTAGTATTTGGCAGTTTAGCCTCTTGGGGTTTGAATGTTGCAGATAGATTTTTCCTGCGTTATTACTCTAGCTTTTCGGAACTCGGTATCTATTCAGTAACTATGAGCGTTGCTGCTGTAGCGACACTTTTTGCAGGTATTTTTAATACAATTTGGGCTCCTTTAGTTTATAAATGGCTCAGTGAGGATAAAATAGACAATGAAAGAATTGACGAGATAGGTGAGCATGTTTTGGCCGCAATATATTTTGCTATTGTAGGCTGTAGTGCATTTGCATGGATAGTTCCATATCTGTTACCACCACAATATAAAGCTATTGAATACTTGTTGCCAATTTGTCTTTTTGCGCCTCTGTTATATACCCTGTCTGAAGTTACAGCTGTAGGCATTGCAATATCAAGAAGAACCATCTTTTCAATGTTGGCATCTGTTGTGGCAATGTTATGCAATTTGGCAGGAAATTACCTGCTGGTACCTCACTACGGTGCTTCAGGGGCTGCAACGTCTACACTGTTGGCTTTTATTGTCTTTTATGTTCTCCGAACTGAGTTTTCCAAGCGTGTCTGGCGAGGCATTGCAACACGAAAAACTTACTTGATACTGACATTATTAACCATACATGTCTTAATTAATGTATGGAGCCTGAAAGGTGGCATGATTGAAGTCTTGATCTCACTATGCCTACTGATACTAGGTATTTATATGTTTAAAAATACAATTACTAGTTTATGGAAAAGTGTGCGCACTGTTGCATATAGATAATTGGGAGAAGTGTGTGGGTCGCTATAAAAATTCGCCCTTGAAGGATAATGTTCTAATATCCAAGTTATTTTTGATTTGCTTTTTTTGTTTTTATGTTTTGAATTTTATTATTCCAC
>ENA-OWLM01000434-OWLM01000434.1-metagenome-genome-assembly--contig:-NODE-434-length-16436-cov-16.761919_pt1 | contig 16436 bp, 11 predicted proteins | sample MGYA00245349_ERZ651102 | MGnify/ENA primary metagenome ERZ651102 (study PRJEB26857, sample SAMEA4031759) | metagenome | biome: human; feature: oral; material: saliva | place: Philippines | collected 2014... | reverse complement strand
CGACAGCAACATCATCAGCGAAACCGTAGCCGGTGGCGCACAGCTGAAACTGGCCGATGTATTGAATGTCGGTCAAGCGGCTCCGGTGAAAATCGATGGCGATAAAGGCGAAGTCAGCGGCTTGAGCAATACGACTTTGGGCGGCAGCGACTTTGCCCAAGGCAAACGTGCGGCGACTGAAGAGCAGCTGAATGCGGCCCAAGATCAGTTGGTGAATGTATTGGGTGGCAATGCGGCCAATAATGGCGGCAACATCAGCATGACCGATATTGGCGGTACTGGTGAGAACAATATCCACGATGCAATCAAAGCCGTTAATGCAACTGCCAATCTGCCTTTGACTTTCGGCGGCGACAGTGGCAAAGACGTTGAACGCAAACCGGGTACGAAGCTGAATATTGTTGGCGGTCAAACCGATGCAGCCAAACTTTCAGACGGCAATATCGGCGTTGTAGCGAATGGTTCTGATAAGTTGGAAGTCAAATTGGCTAAAGACTTGGCAGTTGACAGCGTGAAAGCCGGCGATACCACAGTCAATACTGACGGCGTGAAAGTTGGCGATGTCAACCTGACTAAAGCCGGCTTGAACAACGGCGGTAACAAGATTACCAACGTTGCAGCCGGTACCGATGATACTGATGCGGTGAATGTTGCTCAGTTGAACAAAGCTGCGGCTGCGGCTAAGACTGAAGTCGTTCAAGGTGATAACATTGTTGTTACTCAGGATGTCGGCGCCAATGGCCAAACCATTTACAAAGTGGCTACCGATAAAAACCTGAAAGTCGACAGCGTTACCGCAGGCGATACTGTGATGAATAATGACGGTGTGAAAGTTGGCGATGATGTTGCATTGAACAAAGACGGCTTGAAAGCAGGCGATGTGAACCTGACCAAAGCTGGCTTGAACAACGGCGGCAATAAGATTACCAACGTTGCGGCCGGTACGGATGACACCGATGCAGTCAATGTTTCTCAACTGAAACAAGCTGCGGCGGCATCTAAAACTGAAGTCGTTCAAGGTAAGAACATCGTTGTGACTGAAAAAACAGGTGACAAAGGTCAGACTGTTTATGAAGTTGCTACCGATAAAGACTTGGATGTTGACAGCGTGAAAGCCGGTGATACTACTGTCAATAATGATGGTGTGAAAGTTGGTGATAATGTTGCATTGAACAAAGACGGCTTGAAAGCAGGAGATGTGAACCTGACTAAAGACGGCTTGGATAATGCGGGCAATAAAGTAACCAACGTAGCGGATGGTGATCTCAATGCAAACAGCAAAGATGCCGTCAACGGCAGCCAACTGTTTGCGACCAACCAAAACGTAGCCAACAACGCTGCGACTATCGCCAAAGGCATTAACTTCGGCGGCACGACCGGTAGCAACAACTACGCGTTGGGTTCTACCATCAACGTCAAAGGCGACAGCAACATCATCAGCGAAACCGTAGCCGGTGGTGCTCAACTGAAGTTGGCTGACGAGATTAGCGTGAAGACAGTGAATGCCGATACCTTCAAAGCAGGCGATACTGTGATGAATAACGACGGCGTGAAAGTCGGCGATAAAGTTGCGTTGAACAAAGACGGTCTGACCGCAGGCAATACCGTGGTCAACAACGATGGCGTAACCATCGCTGCACCGACTGAAAACAATCCGAACAACCAAGTCAAACTGTCTCCTGTCGGTCTGAACAACGGCGGCCAACGCATTACCAACGTGGCTCCGGGTAAAGACGGTACAGACGCGGCAAACGTGAACCAGTTGATTGGTTTGGGTACCGAGTTGCAGAACAACATCAACCAAGTAGGTAAGAAAGCCTACGCGGGTGTGGCCGGTGCGATTGCCCAAGGCTCGATTCCGCAAGTAACCCGTCCGGGTGCGACCGGTATCGGTGTTGGCAGCGGCTACTACGGTGGTCAGTCTGCCATGGCCATCGGCGTGTCTGCGATGAGCGACGGCGGCAACTGGATTGTCAAAGGCAACTTCTCGGCCAATACCGACGGTCATGTCGGTGTCGGTGCCGGTGCGCTGTATCAGTGGTAAGTTGGCAATGACAGGCAACTAGATTTGCTGCCTGAATAGGGAGGCCGTCTGAAATTTTAGGTTTCAGACGGCCTTTTTTTCTGAAAACACTTGAATTTAGGCTATCTGAAACGATATGCTTCATCTATTTACCGCATGACTCTGAAAGAGAACAAATGAGCAAAACCATCCATTATTTGAAAGACTACGCCGCGCCAGCGTACCGTATTCTGAAAACCGACCTGCATTTCGATATTTTAGAACCGCAAACCATCGTCAAATCCAGTCTGACCGTTCAACCTGAAAGAGCAGGGGAGCCATTGGTATTGGATGGTTCGGCAAAACTGCTGTCTGTGAAAGTAAACGGCCAGGCCGTAGATTATGTGTTGGAAGACGAAAAACTGACGATTGCAGGCGTGCCGTCTGAAAACTTCACACTGGAAGTGGAAACTGAAATTTTGCCTGCTGAGAACAAATCTTTGATGGGTCTGTATGCTTCCGGCGGCAACCTGTTCACCCAATGCGAACCGGAAGGTTTCCGCAAAATTACGTTCTATATTGACCGTCCGGATGTCATGTCTAAATTTACCACCACCATTGTTGCAGACAAAAAACGCTATCCGGTGTTGCTGTCTAACGGCAATAAAATCGATGGCGGCGAGTTTTCAGACGGCCGTCATTGGGTGAAATGGGAAGACCCGTTTGCCAAACCGAGCTATCTCTTTGCTTTGGTGGCAGGCGATTTGGCGGTAACGGAAGATTATTTTACGACCATGAGCGGCCGTAAGGTCAAAATCGAGTTCTACACCACGGAGACAGACAAACCTAAAGTCGGTTTTGCCGTGGAATCGTTGAAAAATGCGATGAAATGGGACGAGACACGCTTTGGCTTGGAATACGACTTGGATATTTTCATGGTCGTTGCCGTGGGCGATTTCAATATGGGCGCGATGGAAAACAAAGGTTTGAATATTTTCAACACCAAGTTCGTGCTGGCCAACAGCCGTACCGCGACCGATACCGACTTTGAAGGCATCGAATCTGTTGTCGGCCACGAATATTTCCACAACTGGACGGGCAACCGCGTGACCTGCCGCGATTGGTTCCAATTGTCGCTGAAAGAAGGTTTGACCGTATTCCGCGATCAAGAGTTTTCCGGCGACCGAGCCAGCCGCGTGGTACGCCGTATCGACAATGTCCGCATGCTGCGCTTGTTCCAATTCCCTGAAGATGCGGGCCCGACTGCGCATCCTGTCCGCCCGGCCAGCTATGAGGAGATGAACAACTTCTACACCATGACCGTCTATGAAAAAGGTGCGGAAGTAGTGCGCATGTATCACACCTTGCTCGGGGAAGAGGGCTTCCAAAAAGGCATGAAGTTGTATTTCCAACGCCACGACGGTCAGGCTGTGACTTGTGATGATTTCCGTGCCGCAATGGCAGACGCAAACGGCATCAATCTTGATCAGTTTGCTTTGTGGTACAGCCAAGCCGGTACGCCGGTTTTAGATGCTCAAGGCCGTCTGAAAGATGGAGCGTTTGAATTGACCATCAAACAAACCATTCCGGCCACACCAGATATGACGGACAAACAGCCGATGATGATTCCAGTCAAAACCGGTTTGCTGAACGAAAAAGGCGAAGCGGTTGAGTTTGAATATCAAGGCAAACGTGTGAAAGAGGCGGTTTTGGTATTGACTGAAGCCGAGCAGACTTTTGTGTTGGGCGGCGTCAATGAGCCGGTTATCCCGTCTCTGCTGCGTGACTTCTCTGCACCGGTTACCCTAAACTATCCATACAGCGAGCAAGAATTGGCGACTTTGCTGGCGGCAGATGAAAATGAGTTTGCCCGTTGGGAGGCTGCTCAAACCCTGTATCATCGCGCCATTAACGCCAACCGTCAGGCATTGGCGGAAGGCCGTCCTTTGCCGGAACACAAAGCATTGATGGATGCTTTGGCTTTGGTGGTTTCCGGTGACTTTGATCCGGCATTCCGTGCTATTTTGCTGCAAATGCCGTCTGAAACCGATGTATGGGCGGAAGAAGAAAATATTGACCCGATTCAGGTTCATCAAGCGCGTGAAGCCTTGCTCAATGCCGTTGCCGTCAAGTTCCTGCCTCAATGGCGCGAGCTGAACCGTCAAGCTGCCGAGCAAGAAAACCAAGCCGATGCCGCTGTTCGTTATGAATACAGCCCGGAATTGGCCGGCTGGCGTACTTTGCGTAATGCTTGCAGGGCATTTATCCTTCGTGCTGACGCTGCGCATATCGAGCACGTTGCGGAGAATTACGAAGCAATGGCGCAAAACATGACCCACGAATGGGGTATCTTATCCGCAATCAACAGCAATGAAAGCGAAATCCGCGATCGTTTGTTGACACAATTTGCCGATAAATTCGCCGATGATGCTTTGGTAATGGACAAATACTTTGCCCTGATTGCCTCAAGTCGCCGCAAAGATACTTTACAGCAAGTTCAGACGGCCTTGAATCATCCTAAATTCAGCATTGAAAACCCGAATAAGGCCCGTTCTTTGTTGATGAGCTTCAGCCGCAATATTCCGCACTTCCATGCAGAAGACGGCAGCGGCTACCGCTTTATAGCCGATAAAGTGATGGAAATCGACCGCTTTAATCCGCAAGTTGCCGCCCGACTGGTGCAGGCTTTTAACATCTGCAACAAATTGGAAGCCAATCGCAAAGCCGTTATGACCAAAGAATTGCAACGCATTAATGCACAAGAAGGTTTGTCTAAAGATGTGGGTGAGATTGTCGGTAAGATTTTGAATGAAAAATAAATCTTGTTTGTTGACCTTATTGTCATTTGGCAATAAGGATAGATAGACTAAAGGCCGTCTGAAACCGATTGGTTTCAGACGGCCTTTTTATATATTAACGCTTAAATTAATTTTCGTTGAGGGTAGGGAATATGAATAAAAAAGAGCCTGCATAAAACAGGCTCTTTTTCATACTAATCCAAAGATTAGAATTTGTGACGCAGGCCAACCAAACCAGAGATGGTTTCAACTTTGTGAGGGCCAGACTCAGCACCACGCAACCAGCCGGCAGAAACCAGAGCAGTAGTGCGTTTAGAGAAGTCGTAGTCAGCACCAACGATAACTTGGTCGTATTGAGTGCCTTTCAGTTTTTGACCGTCAACTTTAGCTTTGAAGCCGTGAGCGTAAGAAACGCGAGGAGTTACGTTACCGGCGCGGTAAGCGGCAGTAGCAGCAACTTCAACAGTTTCAGCAGGACGGCTGTCCAAGCCAGCAGCAGTACCAAATACTACGTTAGAAGCGTTAGTACCGGCAGCGCGCATAGCAGAAGTTACAACACCGTTAGATTGGGCCTCGGCGTAGTCACCCAAAGTTTCCCAGTTTTTAGCGTATTGGCCGGCTACAGATACGAACAGGTTGTTAGCATCGTAACCACCTACCAAACGGTGTACGTGGCCGTCTTTTTCAGAAACGGCGTTTTTACGGAAACCACCAGCGTATTGACCGAAGAAACCAGAATTTTCGTAGTTCAGGCCAGCGTAGTAAGTGTCACGGGTAGCGTCGTTGTGAGTGTATTTGTCAGAAGGGTTAGCGTTGTCGCGTGGAGTGTATTGTACGCTTGCGCTGAAGCCTGAGAATACAGGGCTGTCGTAACGTACAGATACTGCACGCTCGTCAACACGAGTGAATACAGACATGTTCAAAGCGCCGTTGCTGCTTTCCCATTGGTCAACATTGTCGCTAGAGTCTTTAACAGTAGAATTCAATTTGCCGGCACGGATTTTACCGAAGCCGCCTTCCAAACCGATGAAAGATTCGCGAGAAGCCCACTCTTTGTCACCACCGGCGATAGAAGTGTTTTGTTCAACTTGCCAGATAGCATTCAGGTTATTACCCAAGTGTTCGTGACCTTTGAAGCCGATGCGTGAACCGAAGTCAGCGATTTCAGTAGCAGTTTTAGAGTTTTTCTCGTGACCCAGTTTAGCAGCAGTTTGTTCACCCAATTTTACTTTGGATACTTCAACGCCAGCTTTAATTTGACCGTACAGAGTTACGTCAGCCATAGCTGCAACAGGCAGAGCCGCCAGAGTCAGGGCAATCAGAGATTTTTTCATTGCTGTTTTCCTTTTTTAAGTGTGAAGAAGCGAGCATTCGTTCTTCTTATTACGATATCGTTCTGTTTCAACGATTCCATGACCATAATATAAAGGTTATGGCTTAAGAAAACAAATTTTCCTCTTGTTTTAAGCGTATTTTGTTGGGAAACGTTGTTTTTTACAGACAGAGTAGGTATGGAAAATAGTCGTTTATTTTGTAATATGTTTTTCTAAAAGGAAATTTTAGGAGAACTATAAAAGACGGCTTATTGAAGTTGGGGATTAAATGTCGTTTATATTGTTTTCAGACGGCCTTGTTGAGTGAGGTTTATAGTGTATTGGGTTTTAAAATTATAAAAAAACCTGCCTGAGTAATCAGGCAGGTTTCATTTGCTTGAAAGACAGATTAGTTTTTGTCTTGGTCAACCAGTTTGTTTTTAGCGATCCAAGGCATCATAGAACGCAGTTGTGCACCCACTTTTTCAATTTGGTGGTCGGCGTTCAGACGGCGACGGGCAGTCATGCTGGCGTAGTTGGTTGCGCCTTCTTGGATGAACATTTTCGCATATTCGCCGCTTTGAATGCGGTATAGCGCTTTTTTCATCGCAGCTTTGGTTGCAGGAGTCACTACTTCAGGGCCGGTAACGTATTCACCGTATTCGGCATTGTTGGAAATGGAGTAGTTCATGTTGGCAATACCGCCTTCATACATCAGGTCAACGATCAGTTTCAGCTCGTGCAGACATTCGAAGTAGGCCATTTCTGGAGCGTAACCGGCTTCAACCAAAGTTTCAAAGCCGCATTTCACCAATTCAACTGCGCCACCGCACAATACGGCTTGTTCGCCAAACAGGTCGGTTTCGGTTTCTTCTCGGAAGTTGGTTTCGATTACGCCGCCTTTGGTGCCGCCGTTGGCTGCTGCGTAAGACAGGGCGATGTCGCGGGCTTTGCCGCTTTTATCTTGGTAAACGGCGATCAGGGAAGGCACGCCGCCGCCTTTCAGGAATTCGCTGCGTACGGTGTGGCCGGGGCCTTTGGGGGCGACCATAATCACGTCCAAGTCGGCACGCGGTACGATTTGGTTATAGTGGACATTGAAGCCGTGTGCGAAAGCGAGTACCGCGCCTTGTTTCAGGTTAGGCTCGATTTCGTTTTTGTACACGACGGGTTGGTTTTCGTCGGGCAGCAGAATCATCACTACGTCTGCTTTTTTGGTGGCATCGGCTACGGACAATACTTCAAAACCGGCTGCTTCTGCTTTTTTCCAAGAACCGCCTTGGCGCAGGCCGACGACTACGTTTACGCCTGAATCTTTCAGGTTGGCTGCGTGGGCGTGGCCTTGTGAGCCGTAGCCGATGATGGCGACGGTCTTGCCTTTGATGAGGGACAGATCGCAGTCTTTGTCGTAGAAAACTTTCATGTTGTGCTCCAGATTCCAGTATTTGGATATTCGATTAATTCAGATGTAGGGTGAGGCAGGCCTGGAAGGCCGGTCAAATCTTCAAAATCCGTTCACCGCGTCCGATGCCGGACACGCCGGTGCGCACGGTTTCAAGGATGGCACTGCGGTCCAGGGCCTCAAGGAAGGCCTGTACTTTTTCCTGCACCCCGGTCAGTTCGATGGTGTAGGACTTGTCGGTGACGTCAATGATGCGGCCGCGGAAGATGTCCGCCATGCGCTTCATTTCCTCGCGTTCCTTGCCCACGGCGCGCACCTTCACGAGCATCAGCTCGCGCTCGATGTGGGCGCCTTCGGTCAGGTCCACCACCTTCACGACATCCACCAGGCGGTTCAGGTGCTTGGTGATCTGTTCGATGACTTCATCGGAACCGGTCGTCACGATGGTCATGCGCGACAGCGTGGAGTCCTCGGTGGGCGCCACGGTCAGGGTTTCGATGTTGTAGCCCCGCGCCGAGAACAGGCCCACCACGCGCGACAGCGCGCCGGGTTCGTTCTCGAGGAGGACGGAAATCACGTGCTTCATGGGTGGCCTCCTTACAGGTCTTCAGAGCCGAGCAGCATTTCAGTCAGCCCGCGGCCGGCCTTGACCATCGGCCACACGTTTTCCGTGCGGTCGGTGATGAAGTCCAGGAAGACCAGGCGCTCCTTGTGCTTGCCGAACGCTTCGCGCAGCGCCGGCTCGACGTCCGCCGGGCGTTCAATGCGCAGGCCCACGTGGCCATAGGCCTCGGCCACCTTGACGAAGTCGGGCAGCGAATCCATGTAGGACTCGGAGTAGCGCGAACCGTAGTCGATCTGCTGCCATTGGCGCACCATGCCCAGGAACCGGTTGTTCAGGCAGATGATCTTGGGCGACAGGCGGTACTGGTGGCAGGTCGACAGTTCCTGGATGTTCATCTGGATGGAACCTTCACCCGTGATGACGGCGACGTCATGCCCGGGATTGGCCATCTGCACGCCCATCGCGTACGGCAACCCGACCCCCATGGTGCCCAGGCCGCCGGAGTTGATCCAGCGGCGCGGCTTGTCGAACTTGTAGTACTGGGCCGCCCACATCTGATGCTGGCCCACGTCGGAGGTGACGAAGGCGTCTCCGCCAGTCACTTCCCAGAGCTTTTCCACCACGAACTGCGGCTTGATGACTTCGTCCGAATTGGCGAACTTCAGGCATTCCTTGCCGCGCCAGGTCTCGACCTGATCCCACCACTTGGCGATGGAGGCGGGCTTGTGCTCGGCGGCCGCGATCTCGTATTGGGCGCTGATGTCGGCCAGCACGTCCTTGACGTTGCCCACGATCGGGACGTCCACGCGCACGCGCTTGGAGATCGACGACGGGTCGATGTCGATATGGATGATCTTGCGGGCGTTCTGCGCAAAGTGCTTGGGATTGCCGATCACGCGGTCATCGAAGCGGGCGCCGATGGCGAGCAGCACGTCGCAGTGCTGCATGGCCATGTTGGCCTCGTACGTACCGTGCATGCCGGGCATGCCCACGAACTGGCCGCTGCTGGCCGGGAAGCCGCCCAGCCCCATCAGGGTGCTGGTGCAGGGCGCGCCCAGCTGCGACACGAGCTTGTTGAGCTCGGGCGCGGCGTTCGACAGGATGACCCCGCCGCCCGTGTAGATCATGGGCCGCTCGGCGGCCAGCAGCATCTGCACGGCTTTCTTGATCTGCCCCTGGTGGCCCTTATTGACGGGCGCATAAGAGCGCATCGAGATCTCGCCCTTGGGCGGCGTGTACTTGCAATGCGCAATGGTGATGTCTTTGGGGATATCGACCAGCACCGGGCCGGGACGGCCCGTGCGCGCGATGTAGAACGCGCGGCGCATGGTTTCGGCCAGGTCCTTGATGTCGCGCACAAGGAAGTTGTGCTTGACGCAGGGACGCGTGATGCCGACGGTGTCGCATTCCTGGAAGGCGTCTTCGCCGATGGCCGCAGTGGGCACCTGCCCGCTGATGATGACCATCGGGATGGAGTCCATGTAGGCGGTGGCGATGCCGGTGACGGCATTGGTCACGCCCGGGCCGCTGGTCACGATGCAGACGCCGACCTTCTGCGACGAGCGCGAATAGGCATCGGCCGCGTGCACGGCAGCTTGCTCGTGACGAACCAGGATATGCTGAAATTTGTCTTGCTTGAAGATAGCGTCGTAGATGTAGAGCACCGCGCCGCCGGGATAGCCGAAGACGTGTTCCACGCCCTCATCGGCCAGGCAGCGCACGACGATATCGGCGCCATTCATTTCCATGTTGTAGTTCCTTTCAGTACCGGCCCTGCAACCCTGACTGCTGCTCGCCCGGATACGGCGGCAACTGAACCCATACCGGCTACGACAACATGATCCGGCGCTTAGCGGCTCACGGAGCCACGCCACCCGGACACCTTGCCGACCCGGCACACGCTCGACAGAACGCAGTGCAAACGCCCCTGGGGGACGCTGGAGGTCGAAATGGAAGCCTTGGCAACACACGCTTGTGGCGCGGCCAACGGCAGGTGTGACTTGCTGCAGGACGGCTGGGATGTGACCTTGGCCGTTCGCATCAACGCTCCGGTTTCGGATAGGCAGACCGAAGCAAGTGGAGCAATTTACCGCGTTGCGTCAAAGGTGGCAAATCGCCCTTTTCCGACCGTTGCGCGGAAGGTTCGGTAACTATCCGACCCCAAAAAGCACGGCAGCCTCTCTATACTTGTTCCGTCTTCCAGAACCGAGCCCCCTGCCCATGGATTTGCGCATTGCCAGCATTCGCCGCTTCCTCTACAGCCACTACTTCTTCGGAGGGGTGCGCCAGGGGGTCGGCATGCTGTTGCCCGTGCTGGTGCTGGGGGGGCTGTTCGGCAACTACACCACCGGCCTGGTCGCCACCTTCGGCGCGCAGTGCCTGGCCATCATCGACCAGCCGGGCGGCCCGCAGCGCCACCGCACCAACGAAATGCTGGGCGGCGCGGCGCTGGGCACGATCACGGTCATCATCACCGGCCTGGCGTCCTCGCATCCCGTGCTGATCTGGCTGGCGGTCATCGCGCAGTGTTTCGTCTATTCGATGTTCACCGTGTTCGGCAAGCGCGGCGGGCTGATCGGGTTCGCCGGCCTGCTGCTGATGACCCTGACCATGCACTCGCCGCTGGCGCCGCACGAAGTGCTGGCCCATGCCGCGGCCACGCTGGGCGGCGCGCTGTTCTACGTGGTGTTCAGCCTGGGATTTTCCCGGCTGTTCTGGCTGCGCGAAGAGCAGCAGGCCATGTCGGTCGCGCTCTTCGCCACCGCCGACTACGTGGCGGCGCGCGCGTCCTTCTACGACGAAACCGCGGATCTGGACGAAGCCTACCGCACCCTGATCCAGCGCCAGTCCGTCATGACCGAAAAGCACCAGGCCGCGCGCGACATGGTGCTGCGCGCGCTGCCGCGCGGCAAGGGCCTGGGCGACCGCCAGCGCGTCATGATCTGGAACATGTTCGTGGACATGCTGCAGCTGCTGGATACGCTGGTGGCCACGCATACCGACTACGCGGCGCTGCGCCGCACGCTGGCCGGCAACGACTGCCTGATGTTCATGCGCGACGCGCTGGTGAAGATGTCGCTGGAACTGAACCGGATCGCGCTGGACGTGTCGCGCGGCCGCAAAGTGCAGTACCGCAGCAGCGCCAAGGCCGAGCTGCGCGCCATCGAATACGAGATCGAACAGCTCAAGCATCAGGGGCTGGGCGAACGCGACCCCGAAATGCTGGCGCTGATCATCCAGGTGCTGCGCCGCCTGCGCAATTCGGCGCGCATCGTGGACCGGCTGGCCGACCACACCGCGGCCTCGCCCGACGCCCGGCCCACCGACGTGCTGCGCATCAACAAATCGCTGACCCGCTTCATCTCGCGCCAGGAGTTCCGCTTCGGCCTGCTGACCAGCAACCTGCGGCTGGATTCGCCGCATTTCCGCTACGCGCTGCGCGTGACGGCCGCCGCCGCCATCGCCATGACGCTGGCCAGCCGCTGGCTGTCGCCGGCATTCTCGGCGCACAACTACTGGATCATGCTGACCATCGTGATCATCATGAAACCGGGCTTCGCGCTGACCCGCCAGCGCAACGGCTGGCGGCTGATGGGCACGGTGATCGGATGCATCTGCGCGCTGCTGCTGTTCAACGTCACCGACGAGCCCGGCGTCCTGTTTGCCGTGCTGCTGGGCGCCTGCATCATGGGCAACAGCCTGGTGCAGCTCAACTACATGGCCAGCGCCATCTTCAACACCCTGTTCGTGGTGCTGGTCTTCCATTTCGTGTCGCCGGGCACCGTGTCCATGTCCGTGATCGGCGAACGCGCCATCGACACGCTGATAGGCTGCGCGCTGGCGCTGATCTGCAGCTACATCCTGCCCTGGTGGGAAGCCCGTTACCTGAAGCCCCTGGCCTCCGCCGCCACCCGCGCCAACCGTGAATACCTGCTGGCGGGGCTGCGCTACGCCGAAGCCATGCAGGCGCACGGCGCTCCCGTGGGCGCGGCGGCCGCCGAGACGCCCGCCGTGACGGACGCGGATCTGGCCTGGCGCCTGGCGCGCAAGAACGTGCATATCGCGTTCAGCAACTTCGCCGAAGCGTTCTACCGGATGATGAGCGAGCCCAAGTCGCATCAGGTCGATGTCCCCGAACTGAACAACCTGCTGATCCAGAACCACGTTCTGGCCTCGCAGATCACCGCCGCGATCCCGATCCTGGCGGCGCTGCCCGCCACGCCGGAACCGGTCCAGCAGGCCCTGAAGGGCATGGCGGACCTGCTGGACGAAAACAACACGCGGCCGCCGGCCAGCCTGCCCACGCAGTTCGACACGGGTGGAGACCAGGCCGCGCTGGCCTATCCGGTCAAGCAGATGCTGAAAGCCACCCACATGATCCGCCAGGAACTCCAGGCGCTGGCCGATCCCATGCACGCGCCGCCCGTGGCGGCGGCGGCGTCGTAGGCGCTGAAGGCGATATCGTCAACCAAAAGAAAAATGCCGGCCCGGTTGTTCCCGGGCCGGCATTTTTGTTGCAGCGGCGACTTACTGCGTCAGGTGCCTCAATCCAGCTTGCGTCGGAACACCAGCTTGTCTTCCGACGACGCCGAGGCGTCGAACGCATAGCCTTCCAGGTCAAAGCCCTGCAGCCCTTCCGGCTTGGCGACCTTGTGCTGGATGGCGTAGCGGGCCATCAGGCCGCGCGCGCGCTTGGCGTGGAAGCTGATGACCTTCCAGGCGCCGTTCTTCCAGTCCTGGAACACGCACTGCACGACCCGCGCCTTCAGCGTCTTCAGGTCGACCGACTTGAAATACTCTTCGGAAGCCAGATTGACGATGACGGGCGACTTCTGGCCGGACTGCCGCTCGTTCAGATAGTCCGCGATGGCGCTGCCCCAGTATTCGTACAGGTTTTTGCCCTTGGGGTTGGCCAGGCGGGTGCCCATTTCCAGGCGGTACGGCTGCATCAGGTCCAGCGGGCGCAGCACGCCATACAGTCCGCTGAGGATGGCGACGTGCTCCTGCGCCCAGTCCAGCTGCTTGGCCGACAGGGTGCCGGCGTCCAGGCCTTCATAGACATCGCCGTTGAAGGCCAGCACGGCCTGGCGCGAGTTGGCCTGCGTGAAGCTGCGCTTCCAGTGCGCATAGCGCTGGACGTTCAGTTCGGACAGCGCCGGGCTCAGGCTCATGAGTGCCGAGATGTCCTCGGCGGTCTTGGTCTTCAGGACCTTGATCAGGCCGGCGGCCTGATCCACGAACAGCGGCTGGGTGTGCGTCTCGATGTGCAGCGGCGAGTCGTAGTCCAGCTTCTTGGCGGGGGAAAGCAAAAACAGCATTCGGGGGTCCTTTGTTAGCGCGCCGTCCAGCCGCCATCGACGGAGACGGTGGTGCCGGTGATTTGCGCGGCGGCGTCCGAAGCCAGGAAGACGGCGGTGCCGCCCAGTTGCTCCGGCGTCACGAATTGCAGCGAGGGCTGCTTTTCGCTGAGCAGGTCGCGCGCCGCGGCTTCCTGGTCAACGCCATTCTTTTCCGCCAGCGCGGTGATCTGTTTTTCGACGAGCGGGGTGCGCACCCAGCCCGGGCAGATGGCGTTGGCGGTGATGCCCTGGCCGGCCGTTTCCAGCGCCGTGACCTTGGTGAAACCCACCACGCCATGCTTGGCGGCCACGTAGGCCGACTTGCTGGCCGAAGCCACCAGCCCATGCGCCGACGCGATGTTGATAATGCGGCCGGAGCCCTGCTTCTTCATGTGCGGCAGGGCCGCAGCGGTTCCGTGGAACACGGCCGACAGGTTGAGCGCCAGGATGGCGTCCCATTTTTCGGCGGGGAAATCCTCGATCAGCGCGGTGTGCTGAATGCCGGCGTTATTGACCAGGATGTCGATGCGTCCCAGTTGCCGGACCGTGTTTTCGACCAGTTCGCGCACAGCTGCGCCCTTGGAGAGATCCGCGCCGTCGTAGATCACCTTCACGCCGTGTTTTTCGGCAAGGCCCGCGCGCAGCTTTTCAATGTCGGCCGCATCGCCAAAGCCGTTCAGCACGATATCGGCGCCCTGCTGGGCGAAGGCGGTGGCGATACCCAGGCCGATGCCGCTGGTGGAACCGGTGACAAGCGCTACTTTTCCTTTGAGCATGAGCTTTCTCCTGTGAGCTGGCGCATAAATCGGGAAGCGAAAACGGGCTTCAAGTGTAGCTGCCCGGCAAGGCGGTCATCATGCCATGCCCCCACGCGCAGCGGGGTCAAGCGGCGGGCGGCTTGTCGGTCGGGGAGGACGGCGACGCGTCCTCGGACTGCGCGCCTTGCGCGGCGGGCAGGCCCGCCATGCCGCCGTATCGTTCCGGCACGCGTTCGAGCAGCTTGATCAGCACGGGCACCACGCCCATCGACACGGCCACGATGACCGACAGCACGTCGCGCTGTTCCAGGTTCACCAGCTGGTTGTCCCAGGCTTCGTTGAAGATGGCGAAGCTGAATTCGCCGCCCTGCGCCAGCACCAGGGCAAACAGCAGGCGATGGTAGCGGGGCAGGCCCAGGAAGCGGGCGAACCCATAGAGGATCACGGCCTTGACGGCCAGCAGTGCCGCCACCCCGCAGAAAATGAACATCCAGTGGTGCGCCACCACCTTCAGGTTGATCGACATGCCGATGGCGACGAAGAACAGGCCCAGCAGCAATCCCTTGAAGGGGTCGATCGCCTTTTCCAGTTCGTCCCGATATCGCGATTCGGCCATCATCACGCCCACCAGGAACCCGCCCAGGCCCGCCGACAGGCCGGCATAGTCGAACAATTGGGCAGCGCCCACCACCATTAGCAGCGCCGCCGCAGTGAAAAGCTCGTTCAGTTCGGCCTTGGCCGCCCAGCCCAGCAGCCGCAACCGGTGGGCCACCGCCACCACGGCCACCGCCAGCAGCGCCTCTTTGAAGGACGGCGCCGACGTGCCGCCGGCGCCCAGCAGGCCGGCGGCGACCAGCATCGGGATCGCGGCCATGTCCTGGAACAGCAGCACGCCCAGGGGCAGGCCGATCAGCAGGGTCAGCGGCAGCGAGCCACCCAGCATCAGCAGGGTGTCGATGGTAGCCTGGCCGATGTCGCCCCACTTGGCGGCATCGAGGTGACGGAAGAAGCCGTCGGCGGCAGCAACAAGGTTCATCGGCGCAGCTCCTCCACGTGAACGCCCGCGGCCACGAAGCCGGCCTGCGCGGCCTGCACGTCGCCTCCGACCAGCGACACCGTGAGCTGGCCGTACGGGGTGTCCTTGATGCGGTCGATGCGCCCGGACAGGATGTTGTAGTCCACGCCGGTGTCGCGCGCGATGCGCCCCAGCAGTGGTTCGTAGGTGTCACCGCCGAGGAACGTCAGGCGCACGATGCGCCCGGCGACGGCCTCGAAGTCCTTGTGCAGCACGCCTTCGTCGATGTGTTCGGACTCGCTGACGAAGCGGCGCGTGGTCGGGTGCTGCGGGTGCAGGAAGACTTCGGTGACCGGGCCGGTTTCCACCAGCGCGCCGGCGTCGAGCACCGCCACGCGGTCGCAGACGCGACGGATCACATCCATCTCGTGGGTGATCAGCACGATGGTCAGGCCCAGCTCGCGGTTGATCTGGCCCAGCAGGTTCAGCACCGAGGCGGTGGTCTGCGGGTCCAGCGCACTGGTAGCCTCGTCGCACAACAGGATCTGCGGACGGGTAGCCAGGGCGCGGGCAATGCCCACGCGCTGCTTCTGGCCGCCGCTCAGCTGCGCCGGGTACTTGTTGGCATGTGCTTCCAGGCCGACGGTGTGCAGCAGTTCGGCCACGCGCGCGTCGATCTCCGCGCGCGCCGTGCCGGCCAGCTCCAGCGGAAACGCCACGTTGGCCGCCACCGTGCGCGAGGACAGCAGGTTGAAGTGCTGGAAGATCATGCCGATGCGACGGCGCAGCGCGCGCAGGCCGTCGGCGTCGAGCGCGGTGACGTCCTCGCCATTGATCAGCAGCCGGCCACCGCTGGGCTCTTCCAGACGGTTGATCAGCCGGATCAGGGTCGACTTGCCCGCACCGGAATGACCGATGATGCCGAACACCTCACCGGCCTCGATGGTCAGGTCCAGCGGCTGCAGCGCGGCAATCGCGCGGCCGCCAACGGCATAGGATTTGTGCAGGCGCTGGAACTCGATCACGTGGCGATCAACCGGGCATCGACGGGAGGGGGCGTGCAGCCTACCAGCGCGGGACGGCCCTGGCCCGCACGGCAGTGAGGAATCATATTCCGTTTACTTATAAGGTGACGTCTTTGCCCACCCGCGCGCACTCAGGGATGGTCAAGCGGGGCCGGAGCGGCCACCTTGCGCACCCGCTCACGGTGCAGCAGGTACAGCCCGGAGGCGACAATGATGGCC
>ENA-OWLM01000433-OWLM01000433.1-metagenome-genome-assembly--contig:-NODE-433-length-16448-cov-3.459586_pt1 | contig 16448 bp, 10 predicted proteins | sample MGYA00245349_ERZ651102 | MGnify/ENA primary metagenome ERZ651102 (study PRJEB26857, sample SAMEA4031759) | metagenome | biome: human; feature: oral; material: saliva | place: Philippines | collected 2014... | reverse complement strand
TAAGTTGCTTATCAGGATACAAGTATCCACCCATGTCGTCATGAGAGGATACGACACAGTCCATCCCTTAGGGTGGTGGGGTATCGGTATCGTGGTGACAAATCGGACGGACGACGGAGAGGGTTGGCGAGGACGATGAGCTGGGCGGTGGTCGAGCGACTGGTTTCTCCCCCACACCCCCTCTTCCAGATCTTTCTCTCTCTCAGATCTCTTTTCCTGATCTTTTTACTCCCTGAGAGAAGAGACTTGTTTTCTCTGTGTTAAGGGGTAGTCTTATTGCTACCCCTATCACGATGGTTTTCTTATCGTCTCTTCTCTCTCACTTACTCTCCCCCCGTGTTTAAACTTTTTTCGATCTTTTTTAACCATTAGGAGAAAGGGGGGAGAGTATTATTATGTAATGAAACGGAATGAAGTGCTAACGGAATGAAGTGGAATGGAATAATAATACTCGGGGGTTTGAGGTTAAGGATACCAACTGAGGAGAGAGTGTATGGCATACGAATCCTTGTGATGAGTGTGACAGGAACGAACGACATCCTTCCTCCGCAGGAGGCTAAGGGTATGTCCTATATATAGGGGTTTAGCATACACATATTTTATCACGGTAATATATACAAAAAGATCAGATCAAAACAGGTATACAGGGTAGATCATAGAGAGATCTCGTGTATACCTGTAAGATCATGAGAAGATCTTAGGTAAAACAGTGATAAACAGTCGTAGATCAAAGAGATCTTGTAAAACATGAGTAACCATGATGAGATCTGATAAAAACTGAGTATACCTATACTCCTTATATCACAGATCTCACTATACACTACCACTTATACTCAGATCAGATCAAAAACAGAGTAAAACAGGTATAAACACATGAGAGATCTTTTAAACACGTATAAAACAGTCGTAGATTCTGAAAAGATCTTAAAACAGGTAGTAAACAGTCGTATATTTACTCACTTTATAAAAACCAGGGTAAAGAGATCTTATTTATCACATCAGATACTTGTTTATCGTGTATGTGATAAATAAGATCAGAGTGAGAAGCGTGTTAGATAAGCGAGAGAGTAAACAGTCGTATACAGAGACACCATAGAGAGTGTCTCTCGTTTATGTCGTATACTCGCTTATCTCTATAGGTAAACATGATAAGCTATATGAAAAATCGGAAAACCGGATTTTTTTATCCAGAGAGAAGAAAAAAGAGATCTGAGTTATACCTGAGAAGAAGAGCTAGGCTATACGTCGTGATATTTGAGTATACTTAGTTCATACTCAGATAGATACGTTAAGTATTTCGATGAGATGAGAATGAGATTATCGTTTGAAGTAAGATATGCGTTTAAATAGCTCTAAATCGCTCTCTAAGCGATTATATCACCTATACCTGTACCATTTATCATCTTAACGGAGATAATACAATACAGAGCGAATGAGAGCGTTTTAGAGAGATGTGGATAGATAGAGATCTTCTCTCTCAAAAAGGTTTAGAAAGCAAGATATGCTATATACCACTATCTTTTTATCTTGATAAAGGGATAGACTTACGTGATAGGAAGTTATTTTTGATTTTTATCTTATTGCACTGAAATATAAGCGATAGGGTAATCACCGGTATTCACTAAACACAAGGGAGTGTGAATTATTACACTTGTGCGAATGAAGAAAGTATTACAACTAGCCTTTGCAATTTGGTTGGGTTTAATGTGTAGCATTTTACCTAGTCACGCAAAAACACGTAGCCAGATTTCCTTTACGGGGAAAGCCAGCTACTATGGTGGATTACACCACGGGAAAAAGACCGCCAACGGCGAACGCTTCGATATGTACGGTTTCAGTGCTGCGCATCGGAAGCTGCCTTTTGGCACCCAACTAAAAGTCACTAACTTAACTAACGGAAAAAGTGTTATCGTCCGGGTCAATGACCGAGGACCGTTTCACCCTGGTCGTATCTTAGATGTCTCACAAGGTGCGGCTAGACAACTTGGGATGGTAAAACAAGGTACCGCGATGGTATCTGTGAATGTTTTACCGAAAACGAAACTGACCGAATACTAAACTTTAATAACGTAGTCACTTATCAAGTAAGTCACTTTTAGAGATAGAGGGATAGCGGTATCTCCAAAATCAAGTTAAGTGATAGGATAATTTTATATCTGTTTTTAATGGGATAGCAAGGGATGTCGACAGATGTCCCTTTGCTATGTTGCTAAGTTTACATTTTTGAACGATGAGGAAAGTAAAATGCACGTATTAAAACGAACTGAAAAAGAAAAAGACTTACTTAAGAGAGCTAAGGTTTCTAAAGAGATAAAACCGTTGCATGGGTTAGTCTTGGTAAAACAGATAAAAACCCCTGTTCCCGTAAAAGCCTTTATCTAAAAGTGAGATAACTATCCTGTGTTTGTGATAGGTAATAAATCCAAAAAACAGGAGTAAAAAATGGATTGGGATAATATCGGTGTCGACAGGATGATCATCCGTGGGCACGATGGCTCAGGAGAGGTCATACACGCTGATCAGCTACCAAAAGGGGTTACCCCCTTGGTCTATATCAAAAAATGCATCTACGCGCGTCACAGAGCGCCTGAGCGCGATAACTATCCTGCGATAAGAGGACGAGATGAAATCGATCATCTTGGCGCTCACCACAGGGATAGAGAAGTGACTGAAGCCTATCTCTTTAGTTTTTGGATGCCGGTGATGACCAAATATGACTTTACCCCAAATGACGGGAGTAAACCACGCTATTTACGTAACCGGAAAGAAAAGAACGGGAAAGTCAGTTATGATGACCCTAAAACGGATTACGGGATGGAAACCCGTGCAAGGTTTGCTGAGAACCCGAATTTTATCCCGTATTGAGAAAGGAGGAGAAGTTGGAATTTAAAACACTAAAAGCGATTTTCGATACCTTTGTCAAAACGAAGATCGATAGACATTTAATCGAGACAGTCAACAAATGGCGTAATCGATTTTATAACCGAAATGCAGAACACGTGGGCTTTTTCTCGACAGCCTCCTTTGGGCTTTATGTCCCGAAATGGACGTCTGCCGATGATGACTTTTGGTTAAACGAAGTCTTAGATATCGATGAAGATGAAGTCTCGGATTATGTTTATGCACTACCGACGATAAATAAAGACTTCCGGGTATCCAGTAATATCTTATCGATTTCCTTTATCTACTTGATGCACAGAGCGACAGTAGAGCCGTCCTTTAACAGCAAAGATAAAGATAACCTGAAACTGGCACTCATGGAAGTGATGGTAGCGCGTTATATGACCTCTATCATGAATAACTATTTCTCGGTAGGGAAGACCACACCAGAGATATCCACTGAAATCTTTGAACGGTTATCAAGACGTTTTGATTTGAAAGTGGCGGGTAACTGGAAGAACTGGATTACGACAAAAGCCACCCAATTCGTGATTGGAGAAGATCAGCGTGAAGATGCACGTTACGGTAAGCAGGAAGTGTTTGAACGCTTTGAAGATGAGCTAGTGGTCCGTAAGCTTAACTCGGTCAAATCTCAGTTAAACAAATCGGTAGTGGAAATCAACCAAGTCTTTCGTGAGATATTAGCAGACCAGAAGAAAGTCGTGTCTAAGTCTGCGCTTTCTATGAACGTAGAAGGATTGTATCTTGGGGATTTAGTTAGACAACAATCCCAGTATCTCCACTACCAGGACAGTATTTTTATCGATAAAAACTCGTTTCTAAAAGACGATTTACTTTACGTGGTCGAATCGTCTATGCCGACGATATCCACGAAAATCTTTCGTGGTGCGTTAGAGTGGATTATCGACAACCAAAAGAAAACCCCGACGCTCGAGAGAAAGATACGTCAGGTCCGTCACGATATCTTGATCTATGCTTTAGAGCTTATCCAGTCAGAGAACTTAAAGACCTCTGATTTGGTGGTCGTAGCAAACAGACTCCGGCAGAACTTCCTGTCTGGGAAAGTGATAGACAGTCGTTTGACTCAGGCAAGAAAACGCATCGATGAGTTTATCGTGTTATACCGACCACAGTCTAAGGGTAAACTGATCTCTCTTGAACGTTCCGGTATCATGTTATACCTGGTACTTAGAACACTCGCGAAGAATTATTATAAAATATAACTCTACATGGCTGGTGTGTTAATATGTAGCAGTGATGATATTATTCATCGCATTTTAATTCTCCATTTGGTTTGTGTTGATAAAAAAGGCAGCCATCGCAAAATTGAACGGAATGCTGTCGTGGATTTCTCACAGATTTGCCACTATTGACAGCAGGATTTACCGGCAGCCCATCACTGCTACACCTCGATTACCACTTTACCATGAAATACTCCTTATAGCCTGCGGTAAACAGGCACCTCTGATACCAAAGATGTCTCCTTTGGTATCACCCTCTTTGAGAGAAAGGATTTCCTTGTATCTAACCAAGTAATTCGTAAAAAATTAACTTACTTGATTTTATCACCCCTTTCTCTCATCCCTTATCTTATCCTTATGCGAGCCGTATAAGGGTGGGATGCTTAAACCTTAATATCAATCAACCTTACAGGAGCGCACGTTTTTGTTGTATGCCCAAAGCATAATGAGAACACCGCAAAATGCCTCTAGATAAAAGGGTTCCTTTGTAATTAAGTATTGAGCTCGTAAGTACCTCAATAAGGTTTCTTACTCATTCAACGTGCTATAGTCTTATTACTATTATCTCTTGTAGCACGGCAATTTCCAAGGCATAAGGGGTAGTCCATACCCCTCTTTTTATGTTGCTAATTAAATCAAAGATAGAAAGTTTACTGTCATAAGGGATAAATTGTTAAAGTTCATTTAACACCTTTTTGTTTATTAAAAATAACGTTTATATACAAGGAAACTCATATGACTGAACAAACTCGCACTTATACTTTAACTCGTGCATTAACCCGTATCAAAACCCTTTCTATCCAAATCGAAGAATTGCAAAACATCCGTGAAGACTCCTTACTTGGTACTATCCAAGAAACTCGTAAAGACGATGTCGCAGTAAAACAATTCTTGGAAAACTCTAAAGCGAAATGGGACCAATATAATGACTTAATCAACGAACGTAACGCCATGCGCGATGCGGTACGCCGTGCTAACGATAAAGTCACTGTGACCTTAGGTGGGGAAACCTTAACTATCACGCAAGTGCTAAACCGTAAAGACGGCTTAAAAGAACACTTCGACTTCTTAGCCCGTCTTATCCGTCGTAACGAAGCAGTCAACGAAAACGTGCTTCGTTCTGAAGAGCAAGTGGAAAAAGAGGCACGTAGCCAACTTTCTGCTGTGGTAAAACCAGATGCAGCACCGGATGTACAGGCACAGGAAGCATTACTAAACACCTTCCGTGAATCCGTGCGTAAAGAAAAGAAACTCGTTCGTCTTTCCGGTATCTCTGAAAAAGAACTGAAAGACCATTTCGAAAAAGTCAAAATGATGATTGAAGAAATGGATTACGTGTTGTCTGAAGCGAACGCTACAAATACGGTCACCCTTGACTAGTTAGAAAGGTTTACAGCGTTAAAATATACTATGACAAAATTCCTACTCGAAACAAAATCAATCAAATCGAGTAGCTTTGGTACAGAGCAAATTGTATATCAAGTGTCGCGAAACACTTACCAACAGATAAAAATACTTGTCCAGTATTTAGCTCAGCAGGGTAGAGCACATCACTGATAATGATGTTGTCACGGGTTCGACTCCCGTAATATAGACAAACCCACTTAGCAAGTTTATCAAGGTAATCAAGTTTAGCAAGCTTAACAAGATAAGCAAGATTGTCTCTATCATCAAGCTCAACGTGAAACAAGCTCAAAAGCTTTTTCAAATCCTACACCAAACGGATTAATAGGTTGTTTACTCGACAACCTTTTTTGTTCCGATAGGCTGGGTAACGGGTTTTGTCATGTTCCTTTAAAGCGCAAGATGAAAAAAGATGAAACATAAATCGAGAGTACTTTTCGTACTCTCTTTTTATGTCCGGACATAAGTAGAGGCTATCAGATGATAGCCTCTCGATTATGTTGCTAAATAGAATTAACTTACGTTAACACCCATGTAGCTAGATTTTTGTTTGATATCGGCGTCTTGCGCGTAATTGGTGCTCATTTTCAGAACGTGTTCTGTTGAGGCCATCTCACGGTTTTGGTGGATGATACCGGTATCTGGGTTATTCGCATCCCCTGGGGTCGCTGCTGGGCGTTCACCCGCTGCGATGATAGACTCGTAAGTGTCACCAAGATAAGCACGACGGTCAACAGAACCAAGACCACGAATTTCCATCGCCTGTAAGATGTTATTGGCTAACACTTTCACACCGGAGTTCGCTTCTTGGACGCAAGTAAACTTAACTGACACTTCCACTTTATCAGGAGAAGAGGTCAAGTCACGTTCACCGACACTTTCACCCGCATTATCTGGCATCATGTTGGTACACAACCACGCATTGACTGCAAACGTGTGGGTTGGGTCTGGCTCGATATAGATACAGGTTGCTGCGATGTTTTCAGGCATCAACGTATAAATATCATGACCGTTAACACGGTTACGTGGGTGTTCACGAAGATACGCTTCTGTGGTCACCACACCTGGGATACCGGTGATTGGGTCAGCCATCCCCATCACGAGCCAAGTTTCTAAGAACAACTCAATAGAACGACCATAGAGAGAAGTCCAAGTGTGTTGTGGTTCTGATTTGTTACGGACCGTACGAGAGAACGCGTCAAAGGTTTCGGATGGACCGATGTTGACTTGGACGTATTCTGCTTGTAGACCGCTGTCTAAACCACCGATTTTCTCGGATTTGTTTTCCATCAATGATTTAAACGCACGGGTCATGCTGACACCATTATCATTACCGATGTATTTGAAGAACAAAGGTACTTCTAATACGAAACAGTAAACGTTTTTACGGATATATGGCGTATTCGCATTTAAGGTACGGTAGTCGTAACTTAACCCGTTTTGACCATCCACATCAAGACGTGCGATGGCACCGGCTTTACCGGCTGCTAAACCCAATTTATTGGTGAGCACGGAGCCTTTAGCCGTTAAGACACGACCGTTTCTAAGTTCAGCCATTTAAGTCCTCCATGCGGTGAGTCACCACGAATGATTTATTTAACGTACGGCTGTTATTACCATACATGTCGACTTTACAAGACCAGCTTGCGCCCATCGCTTTATCTTTGGTGTCTTGATACGTGTGCGGAATTAACACGCAACGATCATCATAACGACCACGGACGCGATCTAGGAACATGCTGTCTGATTTCGCACAGAAGTCTTCGATCGTCAACTGAGAGTTACCAGCGAGGTTTGTCCAGATTTGGAACAGGATGTAACTCACATCGCAAACGATTTGCATGTTGATATCAGAGGTCAAGATAGACGTATCGTTCTTATAGACCGTTTTAAGGCCTGGGCAGAACATGATAGTATCCGTCTTATTGATAAAGTAGCTGACGCCATTATCCCATGAACGGATACGGGCTTCCACGTTGATATACGGGTTAGTCACTTCTTTGCCTTCGATAACATGGTTATACGGAGGTTGGTCATAACCGTAACCTGCAAGCATACCACCTGGACCACCCATGTACTGGGCACGCATACGCGCGACTTCATAAGTCATTGGCACGTATTTCTTATAACGTGGGTTGTTGATTAACTTCATCGCTTGTGGGATGATGTTCGCACGTACTGCACCGGTACCAAAGATTTCGGATTCAGGGTAGTTACGGGCTTTGGAAACTAAGATAGCGCCGATAGACTCTTCTTCGTTTGGATTTGGTACTTTATTCGGACCGTTGATAAAATCACAAGTCGACATGGTGACGTTGGCTTCCTGACGGATGCTCATCACTTTAAACAAGCTGATTTTGGTTTCTGAAGAGTAACCAACATCGTAGATTTGTTTGAAAGGATAACGACCTTGGTTACGCCAGTGTGTTGGGTGACGTTCATTACCGGTTGCCATGCTATCAAAGATTTCTTTGACTAACGCATCGAAGTTACGGTTGTTCATGGTACCATCACCACCACCGGATAACCAGAAGGTTTTACCAGAGGTCATGGATAACGCTTCATCGCTGTCTAACTCACGTTGAACGTAAATGGCGTTATACGGACGACCTTTTTGGTCACGACCGGTAAACAAGTTCATCAAGTAAGCGCCATCTTCTACGGAGGTAGCAGAAGATAGAGATGGGTTTGATGTTGCTGCTTCAACTTGATACATCGCTTGCAACACTTCTTCTAGGTTTTCACGATAAACGTAAACGCTACCGATGTCACCGTAACGCGGTTTTTTACCACCACGGGTATCGAAGTCTTGGTAAGCTTCTAAGAAGATTTCTTCAAAGTCGATAGAGGCATTGCCGGCTTTAACGTTGTAAGTACCTTCTTTTAACGCAAAGGTGACACCGTTTTCCCCTGTCATGGTTTGCACCACGGTACCGTCAGTACGTTCGTTTGGACGACGTAAGACTTGCAAGTTGTATAAGAAGGCATTTTGGTCAGCGACCACTTCTTCTTGTTGAGAAGATAAACCATCTTTACGGGTTAACGGGTTAAAACGTAATCCGATGTTATTACCGTATTTCCCTTTCCATTGTGCTTTGAATTCAAAGATAGGTACAATCTTCGCTGTCGCTTGGGTGTCTTCTTTTAAGGTTAACGTACCGGCACGGGATTCAATCGTGCCTAAACGACCGTCTTGGGAAACAGGCAATAATACCCAGCGGGCTAAAATACCGTCCACGGTATCTTCATCGCTATAAACAATGTGATTGTTCGCATCGTATTCGTGTTCACCGGAAACGGTGCGTTTGGTTTTACGGAAGTTGTTTGAACGTACCCATTCCAATGCTAAACAAATACGAGACTCTGCTGGCATGTCTTTTGGATGAAGACGTTGTACCATCATCGCATTGCCGTAATCTTTAAACAGGTTCGCAAATGGAGTGGAAAGTGTCCCATAAGGACTTTTCTCGTCAAAGATCTCTTCCCCGTATAATGCCACTAAAGTCGAGGCACTTCCGATGGTCGCTTCAAAAGGACCTTTACTTGCATAGGTAAACACCACAGGCAAGTGCATCGGGATAGGTTGGTCGACTTCAGGTACAGCACGGATAGACTCGTCTTTGACACCAGGGTACCAAATGAGCGGGGTGCTGTTATGCGGCTCATATGTAGCCATAACCATAGAGATACTCCTCTTTAAGTTGGTTATTGTCAAATTATCAAGATACCCCCAGTACTATAGAGGTATCCTTTTAACAGGTGTAAATTTAATTGATAGTGAGAAGCTCATCTACCAGGCTAAATTCTTTAATTAAAAAATTTATGTCAGATTTTTACGAGTCTTTTAACGGACACAACCAAGTGCCTACCTGGATAACGATGCTAAGTCGTGTCTTGGTAGGTATTGGGAAATATGACATAAAATGCGACCATTGTAGACATTTACAAATCCAGACGTGGAACGGTCGTGTATGATAAACCACATTTTGCAAAATGAGTATATTAAGATGTTTATAACAACGCCTTATGAGACCAGCACTTTACATCGTCTTAACATGGAAAAGACCTATAAACGATTAAGAGAGATGCTGGTTGTTAATCAACTTTACCCGATTGATGAACCAGGGAAATTCGATTATGATACCTTTAGTATCGTAGGACTTCATGGTCAATACGATGATATCCCTTATTTCTATCAACCGGTCACTATCTTATTAACAGGACGAGTGCCAACTTTCGTGATTGACTTACGTCCCTATCAAGGATGCATGGTAAAAGATGGCATTATTCTCCGTCAAGTCGGTAATGAAACCGTAAACCAATTATTAGTGCATGCATTATCGATCGGTTATTTCCGTAAAGACCCGCAAAGCTTCTTAGCAAGTCAAGATATCCCGATTAACACCTATGGCAGTCTTGTTGCGGAAACTTTATCTCGTCGTTTGGGCTTAGACCCATCAGCGACGCTTAAAGTGATGTGTGCCTTCCAAATCTTCTATATGACAAGAGCGGTGATGGATATCCGCAACATCAAAGAAGACGAACTCTTACTTATCGCAACGGCGCTATCCCGTAAAATGAAAGTGGATCTAAACACCCATTTGGATATCGCAAAACAGTTTACCGGTGAAGACTTTGAAAGTTTATTGACATTCATGAAGAAGATAAGTCGGTTAAACTGGTCACCACGTTTAATGAAGCTTTCTCCTGCTGAACTTGTTATCTTGTTATCCGGTGGTTGGGTAGGACAAGGCAATCCAAAAGAAACCATGGCAGTCGCACTGGAATTCCCACCTTGCTGGATTTCATTAAACTTCATTTGTGCTCGTTCTAAATTCTATCAAAAACTGCCTTTAGGTCAAATCCTAAAACGCTTGGATAGAAACGGTGCACTGAATAACTTTACCAACAGTGCCATGATGAACTACTTTGGTCCGGTATTCGCCTAAGGAGGAGAAATGGCCTCTGTATTACCCTATTACCAAAACTATCTTATCGAACATGCCGCACGTTTAGTGTGGTGTTCTCCTTACGAAGATGAGCAGTATATCATCGAAGGTGCACAACTTACCGACAGTAACGGGGATATCGTTGATACGATTTTATTTCAGCGTACACTAAACTTACCGACCCCAAGAGATCGTTATCATGTTTACATGCTAGGCGGCAACTACCCTGAAGTGTTTAACCTTTCTTTAGAAAAAGAAAAATGGCTATCTTTACCGAAGTGGTGTCGTGAAGCAGACTTTCTCATTCGTATCTATAATGAGAAAGGTGTACTTACACCGCTTTGTAATGCGTACTATTTTCTTGAAGAAGATGGTAATATGCTCATCGCGATTAAAGATGATGACACGTTAGATATCGATTATGGGAATGAACCGATTTATTTCCATTTCCGTAGTACGCAGTATTGGAAAAACGATGATACGACACCAAAAGAAAATCGTATCTTTATCGAGTCAAAACAACATCTCAAAGGTGAGTCTATCACAGACCTGCACGGTGAGTACATCAAACGGATGCGTGATAAGTCACGTCATCCGATGGTATTTTTACAAGGAAGACCAAGTAATGGTGTCAAGAAAACCCCAGTTAATCACTATATCGAGCTCGAAGACGACGGATCTGTTCTCACAACTGAATACTTTCGTCTTTCAGAACTCCGCATGTTCCATTCCGAGTTGGATAAATGCGATAAGTATCTTATTGCCTTAAAACATTTAGAAGATACACTTGCTATCCACTACCGTGATGATATCGAAATCTTTCCGGTTTACTATCCACGGTTAAACTTACTGGAAGACCAGAAACGTTATCCGGATAATACGTTTAATCAGTTATTAGACCAAGCCACTTACACCATGGGCTGTTATTACCACCGTAATAAAGAAGACAGTCTTCGTATGGTGACCAATAACAGTTACTCTCTACCCGTGGATTATATTTTATCCTTAATCCGTACGATGACAGATAAACTTGACCCCGATAACTGGTATTTAAAAGTAGTGGTACGTAAATCCGGTTTAGATAGAAAACTCATTGCTGAACGTCATCACGTCATGGAGTTAAACCAGCTCTCTTATGAAGATAAGCTTAATGCGATGACTGATACTGAATCAACGGTGGATGTCTGGAAAGCCAAAGAACTTGAGAAGTCCGATTATAACTTCTTGATGCGCTGCTGGCGTCATGAGATCACACCTGAACGAGTCTTATCTGCTTATGGTTATGACCAATCCTCGCTTGCGATGGCAAATCCAAACGTGTCTATTACCAAAGATCCAAACGGGAATTACTTTATTATCCCAGTAGGATTGATGGATAGCTGTACGGTCTACGAGTATGATAAGAACGGGTTATTGTTAGGGTGGTATTATTCTGAAGAGACGATGAAATATCGTCCAGTCCATGAAGAGACGATTTTTATAGAAGCGATATCCGGAAAAGGCAGTGAAGAGATTTCTTACTTCCCGGATGTAGGGGTAGGTAATAACCGCAATATTACGGTAGAAGGGATAACCAATTACCGCATTTATAAAATCGGTAAGGTCTTAGATGGTGCGGGGATTACGACATTCGTTGGTAGCTACCAAGATGTCACGAAAACCGTAAAAGACTTCGTACAACGTGAAGATGGTTTTAGCTTTACCAATCCATCCCCAAATACGGAACGCTACGATGTTTACGGCGATAATAAGTTCTTATGCCGTAACCTTATCTTAACCCCTGCAACGGATGGGGTAATTGATTTCACGTTAGTCTACGGTGGGTTAAATCAACCTTTAAATATCGTGCCCGCAAAACTCTCTATTTGGTTAAACGGACATGCGTTAATTGAAAATATCGATTACCGCGTGAAGTTCCCGGTCGTAACTATCTTCTCTCGTAAGTACGTGAAAGACTTGACCGAAGGGGAGAACTTAAATATCACTTATCGTGCTGTCGGGTTTAGTCGAAATGGAAATACCTTTGAACCCCCTCGTGAGACAGGTTACGTGGTTGATGGTAAGCTTTCTGTCGACTACCACTATGATTTGCACCAAAATAAAATCAACCGTATCGTGATTGGTGGTGGGGTGTATAATCCACATCTGTTTAACTTTGATGTGCAATATGGTGAAGCGAAAGTCAATCTTCCAGATGGTACACCGTATATGATCGATGACCACTATATCGCCTTACGTGGGTTAGCAGGCTATCGTCGTGTGTATGGATATCAAGAAGAAGATAGAGGGGTGAGTGATACGATTCGTTCTTATTTGGTGAAACATATCGCCAGAAAAGAATTACCATCGCATGTGGTCGTTAATGGCAAATATGAGCTTTATTCACCATTCATGTCGGCTATTATTACGCATGTCTTTGCGAATGAACAAGCTTATCTTGACTTTGATTATCATAACAAAGCCAAAATTACACGACTTGCCAATAAGTTTAAACATCTTTTGGATATCGACCCTGCGGTACAAGGTTACGATGAAGACTTTGCTGTCATCGACCCACAACCCTATACCCAAACAGAGCAAAAGGTCATCCACCATCGCTTGTTTGGTCTTTTTGACCATATCAATAAAACGTATTTAAACGGGAAGGTCAGACTAAACCACTGGTTTAAAGTCACCCGTACCCGCAAACTATAGGATAATCTCTTATGGAGTTAAACAAACAAAATCAGACGAATCCAGATATCACCTCCCTCGATAGAAATGAACATCGAGGATGGAGACAGTGGAGTATCGACCAGATTTATATGGGCAGTAACTCAAAAGGTCAGTACGTACCCAACATCGGGGATGTCGTCGCAGATATCCGTGGTGGCGTATTGCGTTTTAAACAAGTGACTGCCATCGATGAGTCTACCTTAATCCCGACACTTTCTCCGTTATCTTTTGCAAAAGAAGATGACAGAGATAACAACCAGTTTAAAGGGGTGGGCCCGGGCTATCATTCTGAAACCTGGCGTATCTTCTACGATAACAAAGTGATTCCGCACACCCTGATGGTAGACAGCAACCTTCATCAGTATGGCGATGCCACTTACATGAAGATCTTCAAAGGACGTGATACCTCTTCTACTGGTCTTGTGATTTCCCAATACCGCACCAATGGCACGGATAACTATTCAGAAAACGTCCCATTGGTTAACGTAGGCAATCGCTTTGATGACAGTAGTGCTATCAAACGTCCGATGATTTGCCATACCTCTGAGCAGTTAAAACCAGGTGATATCGTCACCGCAGTCACCTATACGCAAAACGGTAAACCTTACGGTGAAAACGTCTTGATGGTCGCCAATGCCTCTAACGTACGTTCTTTAGATGCCGCAACGGCCTATGTCACTAACATCGAATTGGTTTCTCCATTCATCTCACCATCTGATGATAGACTCCTTGAGTTTCCGTCCAATATGACCAATGAAGGTCTCTTTACTATGGCACGGGTGTATTACTCTGATGGTACCGATAGATATTTAACGATTGACCAGTCTAGAGTGAAAATCTTAGGCTTTGATAACAACATCTCGACCGTAAATAATGAAACCGGTAGTTTTGGTCTATCTTATCAGTTAGCCGATAATGAACTCGCTTGGAATGCCAACCAAGGGGCTAATCGAGGGATTACTGAAATCTACCGCTATCGCGTGGTAAGTGTAGAGGGAAGTTATCCGGTCAGTATTGTCGTTGTACCACAGTGGATTGATGATGTCTTGGGTTATGAGTTGAAATACTACTTATTTAGCCAAGGTCGTGATGTGATGATGGATATCACCGATTACATTGAAGTGGGTGCTAACTCTGAGATGTTTAACGGTCGTAAATACGGCAGTATGCAGCATATTGTGGTTGCTGTTGAACTCTCTAAACTGAACCTTGGGCTAAGTGCGTATCGTCATGTTCAATCCTTTGATATCGGTTTATCCGGCAATCCAACGAATTATGATGTACCGTACCTCATCCACTACCGTCCAAATCAAGACCCGGCATATGGGGTAGAAAACCGTGTGAAGATGGTCAGAACCACCGATGCGTTAAATGTGACGATTAACCTAAATGGGATTGCAAACCAACCTGATCTGAAATCTTATTTAAATCGTACCTACTACCTCACTAATCCGTTATATAACGAGAAAGTTGAGCTTATCGCACCGACCCCGACCCATTTCGTGATTCAAGCCCCTGACTTGAGTCTACACGAGTTCCCGGTTGATAAATGGAACCAAGAGGTCCAAATCCCAAATAATGCACGTTATCCACTACTTGAGGGTAATACACTTCAAGTCACTTGGATTAAGAAAGTCACCCCAACACTTACGCATTATTTGAGTATGACACCGATGGTGGTACGTTATTAAAAAAAGAGGTGTAAATGATCCTTTATCATGAGGATTGGTTACGCTATCCGGGGGCGATAGTTGACTATCGTACCCCGAATGTCTCCTTTATCCAATTTGCAAATCTCCTCCATGAACGTGGGATAAAAAACTGTTTATTCCCTCTTGCGTTAATGGACGCCTCTTTAGTAGGGGTAGACCCATTAGACCCAAATCTCACTACAGAACAACGGACACGGGTTATCTTGGAGTGTAAACGTAACCCTTGGTATTGGTTACGTGAAGTCGCAAGACTCCCTGCATCAGGGGTAGATGGGATAAGGGTGAATGCAAACCGATCCATTATCGCCATGTGGTGGTGTTTATTAAACTGTATCGATACTTATGCAATCCAACCCCGTCAAACAGGTAAGTCTGTCGGTGCTGACTTGTTCCATGTGTATAATGTCCAGATATACGGATTCAATACACAAGGACTTCTGATTACCAAAGATAGACCCCTGGTGGTGAAAAATACTGAGCGTCTTAAAAAGATACGGGGACTACTACCGTCTTACTTATGGCAGAAATCCCGTAAAGATAAAGACGTGGAGGATTATCTTAACTATGCAGAAGAATTAAATACCTTAAACTTAATCCCTGCACAAAATGATGAAACCTCTGCTATCAACGCAGCGCGTGGATACACGGTAGAACGACTGCACGTGGATGAAATTGCCTTCGTTAAATACATCTGGAAAATGTTACCGGCTGTATCCTCTGCGATGGACCAAGCGATCCCGAATGCTCGAAAAGCGGGCATGTTATACGGGAAACTCTTCACCACCACCGCAGGAGACTTATCACTTCCACAAGGTCGTTATGCTTACGACTTATTTGAAAGTGGGTGTCCTTGGGATGAAGCGTTCTTTGACTTCAAAAATAAAGAGGAAGTCTCGAAGTTCGTGACCACCCAAACGGGTATGCCGGTACCGATGATTTCCATGCAGTTCTCTCATCGGATGTTGGGGATTTCAGATGAAGACTTCTATGCCCGTATTATGTCATCGCATTCTACAGATGAAGATATCAACAAAGACTACTTCCTCATTTGGGGTAAAGGTGGTAAAGATAACATCATCCCGAAAGATGTTTTAGTCGATATGGACAAGTCTGTCATCATGCCAAAATACAACGAACTGACCTCTACGGGTTATGTGGTACGTTGGTATATCGAGCGTGACCAGATAGACGAATACATGCGTACCCACAAGTGCATCTTGGGTGTGGATACCTCAAACCAAATTGGCCGAGACTCCACAGCGATGGTCCTTATCAATATCACGGACTTATCAGTCGTTGCTACGATTGCTATCAAGCAAGCGAATATCTTAATTGCAGCTAAGTGGTTATCGCAGTTTATGACCAAGTATAAAGACGTAACCTTGATTATCGAGAATAAATCCTCTGCGCAGACCTTTATCGATATGATCTTAATGACTTTCGTTTCTGCAGGTATCAACCCATTCAAACGGGTCTATAACCATGTAGTGGATAAGAAGACATTAAAACCAGATATCTATATGCGA
>ENA-OWLM01000432-OWLM01000432.1-metagenome-genome-assembly--contig:-NODE-432-length-16455-cov-4.013171_pt1 | contig 16455 bp, 8 predicted proteins | sample MGYA00245349_ERZ651102 | MGnify/ENA primary metagenome ERZ651102 (study PRJEB26857, sample SAMEA4031759) | metagenome | biome: human; feature: oral; material: saliva | place: Philippines | collected 2014 | study... | reverse complement strand
ACCTGCAATGACCTCTTCGATTCCGATCTGATCGGCAATGGCACGCGCCACACCGAGATCTTTCAAAAAGTGCTGGCCGAGGAACTTTTTCGGACGTACGGACTTCATACTATGGGATAAATTTGTAATTTCGCGCTGTTCGGTTTCGCTTTTTCGCTCTATCCGGCGGAGTGGGGCGAAGACGAATCGCGCTACGGCGCAAAATTACAAAAAAACTACGTCTGCGTGAAACCATTTGTCGACATTGTCAAGTTTATTGTCCCTTTTGCTGTGGGAATCGGCATTCTCTGGTGGATGTATCGCGGCAACGATTGGAGTGCCACTTACCAAATGCTCACCTCGATGCATTGGGGTTGGATGCTCCTCTCGTTAGCCTTCGGTATCGTTCCCCCGGTGTTTCGCGCCCTGCGTTGGCGGTTGGCGTTGCGCCCCCTCGATGAGCATCCCCCCCTGCGCGTCTGCACCGATGCCATCTTCGTGTCCTATGCCGCCAGCCTCGTGGTGCCGCGTATTGGCGAGGTCACACGTTGCGGTACGCTCAAGACCTATGCCGGCACCTCCTTCTCGCAAGCCCTCGGCACGGTGGTGTCCGAACGCGTGGTCGACTCCGTCTTGTTGGTGCTCCTCACCGTCGGTGCCGCGCTGTTGCAGTTGCCGCAATACCTGCACTTCCTCCACACCACCGGCGCCGCGCCCCTCCAGTTGTTGCATCACTTCACCTCCGCCGGCTATCTCGTCACGGCCGTCTGCGCCCTCTTGGCGCTCGGCTTTCTCGCGCTCCTCGTGGCGCGCATGTCGTTTTTTCGTCGCGGCCGCGAAAAAATGGTCAGTTTCATGGCCGGCATCGCCTCCTTGCGCCGCGTGCGTCCCCTTTGGGCTTATTTGCTCTACAGCATCGGCATTTGGGCGGGCTATTATTTGCATTTCTACCTCGCTTTTTTCGCCTTCCCCGCCACCGCGTCGGTCGATCCCGCCGCCGCGCTCTTGGCCTTTTGCATCGGTTCCTTTGCCGTGCTTGTACCCACCCCCAACGGCGCCGGCCCGTGGCACTTTGCTGTGAAAACCGTGCTCGTGCTCTATGGTCTCGCCGAAGCCCCCGTGGTGGCCTTTGTTCTTCTCGTACACACCATTCAGACCGCCCTCGTCGTGCTCACCGGAGCATGGGGCTGGGCCGATCTGCTCCTCATTAAAAAACAGTCTAAAACCGCAACATTATGAGCGAAATTTTGAAACTTCAGCCGGAAGCCCTCTGGCGCAACTTCCACCTGCTCACGCAAGTGCCCCGTCCCTCCGGACACCTCGAAAAAATCCAACAGTTCCTCCTCGACTGGGCGAAGGAACGCAACCTCGACGCCCGCCTCGACAATGCCGGCAACATCTTGATGTACAAGCCTGCCTCGCCCGGCATGGAAGACCGCAAGGTTGTGACGCTCCAAGGTCACATCGACATGGTGCCGCAGAAGACGCCCGATTCGCCCCACAACTTCGAAACCGATCCCATCGAAACGTGGATCGACGGTGACTGGGTGCGTGCACGCAACACCACCCTCGGTGCCGACGACGGCATGGCCATCGCCACCATTATGGCCATCTTCGAAGATGACACCCTCTGCCACGGTCCGCTCGAGGCCTTCATGACCTCCGACGAGGAAACCACCATGTACGGCGTGGAACACATGGAAGACGGCCTCCTCAAAGGCGACATTCTCCTCAACCTTGACAACGAAACGCACGGCGAGCTCATGGTGGGATCGGCCGGTGGCATCAACCTCACCGCCGAACTCGAATTCAAGCCCGTAGCTCCCGATGCCGACGACAAGGCGGTGCGCATCTCGCTCCACGGTCTGCGCGGCGGACACTCCGGTTTGCAGATTAACGAGGGACGCGCCAACGCCAACAAAAACCTCGCTCGCGTGGTGGCCGACGCCATTGCCAATTTCGAGGCGCGTTTGGCCGAATGGAAGGGCGGCAACATGCGCAACGCCATTCCCCGCGAAGCCGAAGCCGTGCTCACCCTCCCCGCTGAGAACGTGGCTGCGCTCAAAGAAACGGTGGAAACCGAATGGCAGCGCGATCTCTTCGAGGAATACGGCATCGTGGAACCCAACCTCAAAATCGAAGTGACCGAAGTGCCCCTGCCCGCCACCTTGGTGCCCGAAGAGATTCAAGACAACCTCGTCGATTCACTCCTCGCTTGCCACAACGGCGTTTTGCGCTTCATCCCCCACCTCCCCACCATCGTCGAAACGTCGAGCAACTTGGCCATCGTCGAGATCGTCGACGGCCGCGCCTTCTTCAAGGTGCTCGTGCGTTCGAGCCGCGACTCGATGCGCCAAAACTGTGTCGACACCCTCGAAGCCTGCTTCTCGATGGCCGGCATGAAGGTGGAAACCGACGGCGCTTATCCCGCATGGCAGCCCTCGCCCAAGAGCGAAATCGTGGAACTCATGGAATCGGTTTACCAAGACCTCTTCGGCGAACCTGCCAAGGTGCAGGTGGTGCACGCCGGTTTGGAGTGCTCGGTGATTTTGAGCCACTGCCCCAACATGGACGTCGTTTCCTTCGGTCCCACGCTCGAGTCGCCCCACACGCCCAACGAGCGTTGCTTCATCCCCTCGGTGGATAAGTACTGGCGTTTGGTGCTCGAAACCTTGGCACGCACGCCTAAGAAGTAAAAGCCCCGGCTTTTTCATACACTGCGCCCCTCTGCTCCGTGACGAGCAGAGGGGCGTTTTTGTTTTCGGCCGCGGACATGAAAAACAAACCCGTGGCCTATTCGCGGAAACCTGCGCACTTTTCTCTCTTTTCCGCCGCCTTTCCTCGCGCGCGTGCGCATCCGCTGTTTTCGAAAAACAACCTTCACCTCTTCACCTTTTCCTTGCAATCTTTTGATCCTGAGCGAGTTGTGTGTGAAGGCTTGATTTTTCGTTGTTTTGTGGCAACTTCCTGATCTATAGTGCGTTAGGGGTGAAGGCTTCACCTCTCCTTTTCCTTCACCCTTTGTTCACCTTATTTTCCTCCTCCCCGATCTTTCCATCTCGTCTCCGCCCTCCTCACACGCAGTGGTCGCGAAGTCACTTCGTTTCGCATGAAATGTGCATAGTGTATAAACTCCCAAAACCTTCGGTGAAGGCAAGGGTGAAGGTAAAATGGGGTGAATCCTTCACACTTAACCCATTTATGCACAGTGTTTTACGTAGCGAAGGTGAAGAGGTGAACACAAAAGTCGAAAATCGCCGGATGCGCGCGTGTATACGCCCGCGCGAGATGTGGCGGAATGTACATGGGTGGAAAAAGTGGTTTCGTATATTGATGCGCTTCCCGTGTTTCTAAAAATAGTTGTGGTGTTTCGTGAGAAAGTAAACGGCTTTTGATCCCTTTCGGGCTGTTTTTGTAGAGATACACAATGGTTTGCTTCCGATATTTCGGGTGATGTAGCAATGATGCGGTGTATACAACCTTAGCTCAAGTTCCTTTCTCTCCTAAAATTATTGGCTGTTCCCTTATCGACTCTCTCTTTGTTTATACTTCTCGATAGAATGGTGTTGTCGTACCCTGCAAGAATACCGGTTCCATACGCCATGGTGAGCCGGCCATTTAGCAGTCTGCATGATTGTTGTCGGTATTGATTTATTATAAACACGGACTGAATTTTGTAGTACAACAGATGATAAATCAGGATAACCGGGAAGTCTGTGTTGCTGTTTGTAATACAAAATTCTTTCAGAAAGAGGCCTGGTAGTTTGCTTAGTTCGGGAAAACTATTAATTTTGCATGTGAAAAATATATTTAATAATCAAATTATTTTCGTAGAATCCGGTAGATGGTAAGAAAATCACGAGTAAACATCACTGCAAAAATATTAATTATGAAAGAGCAACGCTTCAAATTATTCTTCCTCTCCCTATTGTTCAGCTTCATGGGAGTGCTCTTGCCTATTCAAGCCTTTGCACAAATCAAAGAGGCCTATGGCGTGCTGAGCGAAGACGGGAAAACATTTACCTTTCGCTATGACGAGTACAAACCTAACAGTGCCAGACCCTTTGAAAGGAAAGTTCCCTATTCAGTTGAAAAAGTAATCTTTGAGCCGAGTTTCAAAGATTACCGCCCCACAAGTACTGCTGAACTATTCTCTGGATGCGAAGACCTTAAAGAGATTGACGGTATAGAGTATCTAAATACAGAACAGGTAACAGACATGGGTGCGATGTTCAGTCGTTGTTATTCATTGACCTCGCTCAACTTGTCTAATTTCAATACAAAACAAGTTACAGACATGAATTGCATGTTTAAGGATTGCTCTTCATTGACATCACTCAACTTGTCTAATTTCAATACAGGACAAGTTACAAGCATGGACTTTATGTTTTCAGACTGTTCTTCACTGACATCGCTCAACTTGTCTAATTTCAATACCCAAAAAGTAACAAACATGAGAGTCATGTTTCAGAGGTGCCATTCATTGACATCGCTCGACTTGTCTAATTTTAATACAGAACAAGTTACAAGCATGGACAACATGTTCATAGGATGCCATTCTTTAAAATCGCTCAACTTGTCTAATTTCAATACTGAACAAGTTATAGACATGCGTTCGATGTTCAGAGCCTGTTCCTCATTGACATCGCTCAACTTGTCTAATTTCAATACTGAACGAGTTAGAGACATGAGTTGGATGTTCGGTGGCTGTTCTTCATTGACATCGCTCGACTTGTCTAATTTCAAAACAGAGCAAGTCACAGACATGAGTTGGATGTTCTTTGGCTGTTCTTCATTGACATCGCTCGACTTGTCTAATTTCAATGCAGGGCACGCAACAAACACAAGCGGCATGTTCTCGAGTAACCTAAATACAATATTTTGCCGCAACTCATGGAAAACTACTTACGAACCTTTTTCAAACACCCCAAAACTAAAAGGAGCTGTCGCCTACAATCCCGAAAAGAGAGGAGGGGATATGGCGAATCCACACACCGGCTACTTCACCATGCCCAGCAAGAAGGTTGAGCAGTGCGACATGAATGACGTGCCTTCCACAAGTCCATACTATGCTTCTACCAGTTTTCTTTGTGAGCGTGGAGTGCTTTCGGGTGCAAAAGCAGACGGTGCGGTGAAGGTGGAAGACAAACTCACTCGCGCACAGTTGGCGAAGATCGGATTCAGAGGACTGTATCTGACTAATGGACGGAAAGTGCCCACCGCGGTGCCGTCGGACAATTTCCCGTCGATCTATCCCGACATCTCCCATCGCACTGCTGACAACGAGTACTACAATCAAGCTGCACGCGCGTTGATGTATCTCGAATATGGCGACGGAATCAGTCCCTTCGATCGAGATCGCGTGAATTTTGAGCCGAGCAACACGATTTCGCGCATCCATGTGCTGAAAGCGCTTTGCGAAACCTTTAATATCAAACCGGATCTGTCGGGAACTTCTAATCCCTTCCCGGGCGATGCAGACGCCGTCGCACTGCAGCGCAACAATCCCGTGAAGTTCGGTTATCTGCGACGCGCGGCCGCACTGGGGATTATTGCCACTCCCGAAGGGGACAAAAATACAAAGTTTCGCCCTCACGACGACTGTTTGCGCGGTGAGGCCTTCTTGATGTTGGCACGCATCATGCGAGCGATAGAGTCAGGGAAAATCTCCGACCCCAATCCCTCGACGGCCGACTACTTCGAACCGCTCAACCTCACGACGCAAACTTTGGCCTTGGGACTTGGCCTGTCGATGGGGAACTTCAACCACTACACCAAGAGTAGTTTCGCCCTCGATGGAGTGGCTCCGCTCGGCTTTTCGCACGAGTACAACTCCTACAACACCACGCTGCCGGATGCCTTCTATGCTTCACGCGACAGCAAAGATCGCACGGAAGTCTATCAACCCTTGGGACCGGGTTGGAGCCACAGTTACCACTCCTTCATCACCTTTGCCGGACACGGCAAAGACGCACGCGCAATTGTGCACTGGGGGGGAGGGAAGTTCCACGTGTATCAATCGGACGGCACGAAATTTCGCCCCGAATCGGTGGGTGTCTACGATGATATGACCCTCACCTCCGATGGCATTACAATCCGCACCAAGGACAAGATGACCTATGCCTTCGACAAACAAGGCACCGCGCCGGGCACGACAGTGCTCTACCTCACGTCCGTCACCGACCGCAACGGCAATCGGCTCTCGCTCCGCTATGCCGAAGGGACGAACGGCACGCGCGTCATCAGCAGTGTGTCGGACGGCCACCGCGAACTGAAGTTCACCTACAAAAACGGCACGAATCTACTGGAGCAAGTGGAAGATCCGCTTGGGCGCAGTATTCGCTTCGGCTACACCTTCAATGCGGCACAGGATTGTTATGTGTTGACATCCTTCACGGATGCCGAGCAACACACGACAAACTACGAATATGGCGATGCCGACAATTGCGGAACGGCATTCCTGCTGAAACGCATTCAACTCCCGAAGGGCAACTATATCGAAAATGAATACGAAGCCAACCGCCGTCTGAAAAACACGGCTGTGGGCGGACAGGGTGTGCCCCGAACACAAACTTCGGTATCTGTCGTGGCGGATTACAAGGCGCAAGCCAACACGCAATCGATCGTCAAGGTGGCAAGAGAAAACAAGGAGTCGACCTTCACCTACAACTACAACAGCAACAATGTTGTGACAAACATGACGGGCGAAGAAGGAGTGAAGATGCAGCTGTCGTACGGTAACAACTCGCATCCGGAACTCCCCACGGCGATGAAGACCAACAGCAATGAGGTGAGCGACATCAGCTACGACGAACGGGGCAATGTGACGAGTGTCAAGGTGCGCTCGCTCGACGGAAGCGCAACACTGGAAACGCGCATGACCTACGACGCGGACAACAACCTGACTTCCACGACAGACCCGAAGGGGAACGTCACTCGCTACACCTATGATGCGGCAGGCAACCTGACTCAAGTTAGTGCACCGGAAGGAGCATCGACCCAAATAAAAGTGGATCAACGTGGTCTGCCTGTCTCCATCACGAGCGCCGAACACAATGAAACCACTTTGGACTACAACACCTATGGAAATCTGACGAGGGTCGAAAACAAAGCTGTCGGACAAAGCAAAACGTTGGACTACGACGCGGCAAGCCGCCTGACGACAGTGTCGGACGCTGTGGGCAATACCTCACGCTATCGCTACAACAATGTGGATCAGGTGTTGGAGCAAATCAATGCTGTCGGACAGAGTACGAAATTTGCCTATGACGCCAACGACAACCTGACGGATGTAACCAATGCAAAGGGCGGTGTCACCTCGATGAGCTACGACAATGTCACCGACTTGCTGCAGTCGATATCGTTCGGCGAAGCGACAAAACGATTTGACTACAACAAAGAGGGATCGCTCAAGACCTTTACGAAACCCGACGGCAGTCAGCGTCACTACACCTACGACAATTTGGGAAGAGTGACGAACGATGGAGTCAATCAGTACAAATATGACGAGTACACTCGACTGACCACGGTAGAGCAAGACGACAAGAAGCTCTCTTTCACCTACGACGGTTTCAATCGCATCACTGCGGTGACGTACAATGACTTTGCAAACAACAACGTCCGCTACAGCTATGACGACAACGGAAACGTCACGGCTTTGACCTATCCCGACGGAAAGACGGTGCGCTATGAGTATGACGGTCTCAATCGTCTCACTGCTATGACGGACTGGAAAGGGCAGACGATTCGCTACACCTACGATCGCGACAGTAGACTTACTCGCACAGACTATCCCAATGGGATGCACACGGCCTATACTTATGATGCGGGAGGGCGACTGACAGAAAAGAAAACCGTTTTGCGCGATGGAACAGACGTGGCCGGTTATGGCTTTGAATTTGACAAATTGGGCAACATCGTCAAGCAGACGGAAACAGCTCCCTATCAAGAGCCGATCGTGTCCAACGAGACTACGGAATACAGCTATAATGAAGCCAACCGCATTCAACGCGCCGGCAACATAGATTTCACTTTCGACAAGAACGGCAACACGTTGCAGCGCGGAAACGAGCACTATGCCTGGGATGTTGCCGACAGATTGACGAAAGCTGACGAAACGGCCATCATCTATGACCCGTTGGGTAACATTCGCCGGTATGGTAACACGCGCTATATCACGAATCCGGACGGCATCGGCCATATTATTGCGGAAGCTGACCTAAACGGAGATCCGAAAAATTACTATCTACATGGCGCCGGTTTGGAGGCTCGTATCTCGCGAGACGGAAGAACGGCCTATTATGTTTCGGATGTTCGCGGCAGCGTCGTGGCGATGGTGGACGAAAACGGTAATGTGACGCACAAATATCAGTATGACGAGTTCGGTGGCATCACGCAAATGGAGGAACGGGATTTCAATCCCTTCCGGTATGTCGGAACCTACGGCGTGCTTTTCCTCAACGACCACCTCTATTACATGCGTGCGCGCCATTATGACCCGACCATCGGACGTTTCCTTTCGGAAGACCCTATTTGGAGTACAAACCTCTATCCCTATGCGGACAATAATCCGATCATGGGAATCGACCCGAAGGGGGAAAGTACTATTGATCTGAAAGAGTATATAACCAACTCTTTATTGGATTATATGGGCGAAAGAATATATAAACTAGCGGGAGATCCAATAGTTTCTTTGGTTCAAAATGTCGCAGAAGGGAGATATCTAGGTACTGGATATGTACAAGAAGCCAACGAATATTATATTCATTTAATGGAAGAGGGGTATGCAGAATCAAATCAATTAAAGATTGCTGGGGGCTCACTTGGCTACGCCATTTCATCGTTGTGGCTTCCTGATACATATATAGAAACAGCATACACCTTTGTCATTTTACAAAACTTCGAGTTCGCGATTCGGAATAATGTTCATAATATTGCTACTGAAGTTTTAGGAAAAAAAGGATTGCTTAAAATGATAGATATGAGAAGTGTGTTAGGTAGATCCATTAAAGCCGTGGTAAATTCATACAAAGCATACACTACGGTAAAAAAGAGCGTGGAAATATTAAGAGAAAACCTCAAAAAGCGGAGCGCTAAAGAGCTTTTGAAAATAGTAAAAGGTATTATTGCAAAATGAAAACGATTATTTCACTCTGTGTTGGCTTGTTTTTTTTCATCGGCTGTCTGCAGATGGAAGCTCAAACCACCTACGAATACGATGCTCTCAATCGTCTCGTTAAGGTAACAACTCCCAACTACGTTACCATCTACACTTACGACTCACTGGGGAACCGCCTCTCAAAAAAAACTTCTACTAAAGTTACCGCCATTAGCCCCATAAAGGCTGACGGAAACTTTCAACTTTTCCCCACAACGGTAAAGGACAAGCTAACGGTGCTGTGTCCGAAAGTTGCTATCGGACAAACGCTACGCATCATAGATGCTGAGGGGCGCCGAATAGTAGAAAAACAGATAGAGGCTTCCTCCACCACATTGCTTTTGGAGAGATTGCCTACCGGAATCTACATCGCGACAATAAAAGGGAGTGATGGAACGACGTTCACGCACAAGTTCATAAAACTCTAAAATACGCATCGAGGCCGTGTGCAACATTTGTTGCGACACGGCCTCGCTCTTTTGTTCTTATTGCTGTCAGCTCAATTTTAATGGAACTGGCGCGCTCACTGTAGAATTTGCTAAGCGGAAATTTGGTTGAAAACTTGAATAATAAGAACAAACTCAGTTTGAATGTTTCTTGCTCAATTATGCCTCAAGTCTGTTGCTTTGGAGGGGGTGAGAGATAAGAGGAATCTCTTCTCGCTGCCGTCGGTCATGAACCACGGGGAGCGAAATGGGTTTTCTAAGTTGCGGATGAGATGAATATCGCAGGCGGGGGTGTTGCCCTCGGCGAGGAGAAAGGCCTTTTTCCCGTCCTTGTTGACAGCGACGTCCACGACGAGGACGGCGTGACCGAGAAATTGACCTTTGCCGGGGTAGACAAAGACATCGCCAGGTTGGATTTCGGCCAATGTGCGGGGCTGCATTTCGCGAGAGAGGGAGAAGGTGCTGGCGACGCCATAGAGGTGGCGAAGATAGCGGTGTAAGGCTTCTCGCGATGCACCACCGCGATAGCGTAGGGTGTGGCCGTTGACGTCTTGAAATTGGATATTGTTGTATTGCCCGGTCTGATAGAAGTATTCCGCTCTCAAACGCATGCAAGCATCGGCGCACTGTTCGGCATTGGACAGGAGGGGAAGGTCGACCACAGCATAGTTCATGGGCTGAAAGAAGGCCTTGCCACCCGTGTAAAGGTGTACCTTGCTGCCTTTGGGTTTCAGGGGCAGGGCACGCAAGAATTGGGTGTAGCTGGGGTTGGTGCCGACGACGCGTTCATAACCGCTTGGCGTGGGGATTTCGCCAATGTGTGCATAATTCTTGGGGTTGCTTGTGCGGCTACCGAATAATAGCCAGAGACCTGTTCCTCCGAGGACAAGGAGGAGGATAAGGAAGGTGAAGAGGATTCGTTTTGCGATCTTCATAGTGTATAGTTTTGATTAGGTTATTTCTATTTTTGAATCCCTCGCCTCAATGGGTATGATGAAGTTTGAAACTTAGAGGAGAAGGGTAGGCAAGGCGCCAATTAGAAGTGCTTACCGTTTGTTCGTGTTTTTGGTCTGAGCGGTTAATCGATGCGACAAAAGTAGTGGTTTTGTGGTATAATAGCAAATGTTTGTGTGATAATTTTACACGCGAGGGTTTAATAGGCGATGTTCTTGAAGTCAAATTGAAGGTTGATCGGCCAAGGGCTAAGGTGATGAAAGTGGGTAGGCTTGTGGGGCATGTCCTGCCGAGAGGATATTTTCAAAATGCGCAGGAAGTAGAGAGCGCTTGTTCTACAATTTTAGGCGAAAGCCTTGTTTTTCAACGCGATGAGGTCACTTGTATGCTTGAACAGAAAAGAATGAGCGAGATACCATCAGAGGATGATATCTCGCTCACAGCGTCTTAGAGAACTAAGTAAGGATTAATCCGCAGTGGGGATTAGAACATCTTTTCGGGGTAAACACCATCGGCACCGAGCTTGGCGAACTTGGCCACGACTTCGGGTCGATCTTCGGGATAGGTGACGCCGAACCACTTGGAAGTGGTGTCGAGTACCTCGCAAGTGGCTTGACCCTTGCGGATGAGGTGGTCGACCATGAGGGGGATGAAGAATTCGCTCTTGAGGTTCTCGATGTTCTTGGGATCGGAGAGGAATGCCTTGAAGAACTCGTTGGAGTGAGCGAAGTAGTCGGGGGTGAAGCCCCAGAAGTTCATCGAAACGGGGGTGGTGTCGGGGATCGAAACCCACTCTTCGTTTTCGTTGAGGTACTGAACAGTGCCGTCGTGACGTTCGATCTTGGTGCGTTCTACTACCGAGGTGAGGAGGTTCTTTTCGTCGACCTCGCACACACCGCGGCTCACGGTGCCACTCTCAGAGAGGGTGTTGCCTACGCGGAAACCCACCATGGCATAGCGGCCGGTGCTGCCTTCGGGGAGCGAAGAGAGGAATTTGCCCATCACTTGGAAGGAGTCGCGATCGTAGAAGTCGTCGCAGTTGAGCACGGCGAAGGGTTCTTTGATCACGTCTTGTCCCATCATCACGGCGTGGTTCGTACCCCAGGGTTTTTGGCGGTCTGCGGGGCAGGTGAAACCTTCGGGAAGTGCGTCGAGCGATTGGAAGACGAGTTCGCAGGGAATCTTGTCTTGGTATTTGGTGAGGACGATCTTGCGGAAGTCGTCTTCGAAGTCTTTGCGGATGACAAACACGAGCTTACCGAAGCCGGCGTTGATGGCGTCGTAGATCGAGTAGTCCATGATGGTTTGTCCTTGGGGGCCGAGCGTGTCGAGCTGCTTGAGGCCACCGTAGCGGCTGCCCATACCGGCAGCGAGCAGGAAAAGAGTGGGTTTCATGATGAAGTGAGATTGAATTGCTGACGCAAAGATAACAAATCTCGACGAAACGCGCCAAAGGGATTGGGTGTTTTGTCAAGTATGCGTGACAAAAAAGTTTTGTTCGGTGGAGGAAGGGGCAAAACACGATGAGTGGGCGTCGGAATGCGCCGCTCAGCGATCAGTAGGCGTTCTTGCTGCGGATGGTGAGCACGGTTTGGATCATGATCCAGAGATCGAGGGCAAAATTCCAGTGCTCGATGTACCAAATGTCTTTTTTCACGCGCCCTTCCATTTGCCACAACTCTTTGGTCTCGCCGCGGAAGCCGGTGACTTGTGCCCAACCGGTGATGCCGGGGCGGACGAAGTGACGCATCATATATTTGTCGATGAGTGCGCTGTATTCCTCAGTGTGCTTGAGCATGTGTGGACGAGGCCCGACGAGCGACATATCGCCGAGGAAAACATTGATGAGTTGCGGGAGTTCGTCGATATTGGTGCGACGCATGAAGTCGCCGATGCGCGTTTTGCGGGGATCGTGCTCTGTGGCCTGCTTGCTGTCGCTGTCGGCATTGACACGCATGGAGCGGAATTTGTAGCAGTCGAACTCTTTGCCGTTGAGTCCGCTGCGCTTTTGGCGGAAGAAAATGGGCCCCGGGCTGGAGAGTTTGATCAGTGTGCCGAAGATGAGATAGACAAAGGGGAAGACGAAAATGAGCAGTCCCGCAGATACGATGAGATCGCAGCCGCGTTTGAGGGCGGCATTGTCGAAATCTTCGAGAGGCGAGGTTTGGAGCGTGACGGCTGAGGTGCCATCGATCGAAAGCATCTTGACGCGGTGCGAGATGAACGAATAGGTGGAGGGTAGGCCGATGAAACTCAACAAGTGGTTGTCGCAATAGTCGACCAATTGGCGAATGCGTGGTTGATCGGCCGAAGAGAGGGTGCAAAAGACTTCGACGATGTGATCATGGGTGTCGAGATAGCCTTCGAAATCCTCGTAACGGCCAAGATGCGGCACAAGAGGGTCGTTTTTTTCCGAGGCCGTGTCGGCGAAATAGCCCACAAGGCTGTAGCCGGTGCCTTTGTCTTTGGCAAGTTTCATCAGCAGCGGATGGATATCATCGATGGGGCCGACCACGACGACGCCTCTGCGTTGCACTAGCCGCGCGCGATAGTGTTGAATGGCGAGACGAACCGTCTTCTTGAAGAGGAGGGAGAAGAAGAGTTGCCCGACGAGCAGGGGAAGGAGGTACTTCCACACATTGAGTCGCGCAGCCGGAAGGGCGAGCGAGAGGGTGATGACGAGCAAGTCGAAATAAATGTTGCTGTAGAGGGCACGGCGAAGAATTTCGTCGCCACGGATAAAGGCGTAGTGCAAACGACTGCCGGTTTGCATGCCGCAGACAAAATAACAGATAGAGAGGACGAACGAAAATTCTCCGTAGGCATCAGCATATTGGGGCATCTCTTCAAAAAAGAAGGGACGCATGGCCAAGAGGATAAGGTTGAGCCCGACGATCTCGCCCAAAACAACGAAAAAGCGGTAGATAAATGGCTTTTGGTTAGTGATCATAGAAGTGGAATGCAAAACTATGCGGAGAATCATCTCTAACTGTGCGAGCGCTCCGATAGAGCAGTTCGTACACTCGACACCGAATGGAAAGTAGGGCTTTCACGAATCGGGTATAGTCATTGCAAATTTAGCGAATGTGCAGGATATATCGGGTATATGCAGCGGATTTTTTTGCATTTATCGTGTGCCCTTTGTGCAAATCGTGAAAAAATCCCCACTTGCCTTGGTGCAAGCGGGGATTTGTGTGTGTGATGAAAGATCAGAAGTTGACCGTACCGAGGTTGCGGTCCACCAAGAGTCCGTCGACGGCCTTGAGTTGGAATTTGCCGGCTTTCTTGGCGCGGAACTTCAGCGTGAAGAGGACGGGAGCGCCGTCTTCGAGCAAGAAGTTGTTGCCGCGGTTGACGAAGGTGGGCAACAGTTCCTTGGTGCCGTTGGTGTGCAAACGGTCGTAGGTGAGGTTCACCATGTCCTTCATTCCCTTGAGGTCGATACCTACATATTCGAGTTCGTCGGCTTTGTAGGGGAGACCGAAGGAGAGGGCGTTAACGTAGTGCAAGTCCTTACCGGTGACTTTGATTTCGACGATATCGCCGGCCTTGTACGTCTTGACATTGGGCGTGAGCACGAGCGAACCGCGCACCTTGTCGGACGAGTTGCGTACACCACCGTCGAGTTCCACGGCCACCGTGGAGATGTCGTAGGCATCGATCAGACCGTTGCCGTTGATGTCGCCGCCGGCCACATAGTCGAAGTCGGCATCGCCACGGCGCAGACCGGTGTAGTTCATATAAGAGGTGAGGTCGTTCTCATCGATGCGTTTGTCGCGGTTGATGTCGCCCTGCATCTTGCCTTCGGTGCCGGCCACACGATAAACGTAGAGTTCGCGACCCGATCCGAAGTTGCCGACGCCTTCGTCGATGTGGAGTTTCACGTAGCGAGCCTCCGGATGATCGGCGGGAGTGAGCGTCTTGACCGTGGCATCCTTTGCCCAAGTGAAGGCAACGGGTGTCGACCAGTTTTGGCGGTCGGTCGAGAAGGCATAGGTACCGCGGAGGAGGGTGCCGTTGGCAGCGTCTTCGCGAGGTACATATTCGATGCGATCGATCTTATTGACGGCACGCAGGTCGACGGTGAGGTCGAAGGGCGTAGCCTGTTTGTTGTCCCAAGCCGTGTGCCAAAGGGTTTTGAGGTCACGGTCGAAGAGCTTGTCGGTGCCTTGTCCGCCTTGGTTGGCGACAGAAGTGGTGGCTTTCACGCCCTTGATCGCCCATTCGAGGGGATCTTTCACGGTCGAAAGGCGGAGGTTGCTCCATGCGCCGGCGCCACTTGCATTGACTGCGCGCACCGCAAAGTCGTAAGCCGTGACGGGAGCGAGATCGTCGAAGCGCAAGCGGGGTTCGCGTACGGTGGAGTAGAGCTGATCGCCGAATTTCACTTCGTAGTAGTCCGCATTTTCTACGGGCGTCCAAGCCGGGGTGAGTGCGTAGGCTTCGGCCTTGGTCTGCTTTTCGTCAAGTTGCGTCGTGCCGAGCTTGCCACGGTGGGTGAGCCAGCGGTCGGCGGGCGCGAATTCAAAGCCTTTGACTTCGACACGCACGGCGTTGGCACTCACATCGGTGGGCGCAACGCGCACGAGCACTTGCGGGTTCTTGATGATTTCGCCCACGCTTTCTTCGCCGGGGCGCACCCAGCGATTGAGATTCGGACGCGCATCGTAGAACCATACGTCTACACCGTTTTCAAACTCTTCGCGCGTCTTCACCTGCTTGAGCTTCACCGTGTTTTGACCCACTTGTGCCGTGATCTTTTTCGGTGCGCGTGTCACATTGATGCGCAGTTCGGTCGTTTTGTTTCGGTTGTAGCCGTTGAACTCGCCGGCGGTGCGTTCGGCCTTGAAGATCAGCGTGTTCTTGTTGACCGAAGTGCTGAGCTGGGTGTTGGTGTTTTCGCCGTCGAGGTAAGCTTGCGTGTTGCCGTCGTCGTCATATTCCAATGCCTTCGTGCCGTGCTGGGCGTAAATCTCGTAAATGCGCAGATCTTTGCGTATTTCCGAGGGATTGTTGTTGGGGTTGGCCATCGGAATGATGGCGTCTGCCTTGACCAGCACGGGGAGTTTCCAGAGGGGCGCATCGAAATGGTTGATGATGCGTCCACCTTCGTAGCGATCGCCGGTGAAGTAGTCGACCCATGTGCCTTGTGGCAGGTAAATGCCGTCGCGGCGGTCGTTGCCTTCGGCATCGGCAGCCGTGTTTTGGTAGACGGGCGCCACCAAGAAGGCATCACCGTACATATATTGATATTGTGTACGTTTGCCGAGTGTGTAGTCATTCTTCTCCTCCATGAACATCGGGCGAATCATCGGTCGACCGTTGATGGCCATGGCCGCTGCCGTGTAGGCATACGGTATAAGTTCGCTCTTCAGCTTGAGATACCAGCGGTTGAGCGCCGTGCTCTTGCCTCCGAGTGCCTGAGGATATTTGGGATTGGCGCCCCATCCGTCCATGTTGAGTTCCATGGGCGTGAAGGTCTTCCACTGGTATTCGCGCACATTGACGGGAATGTTCTTACCACCGAAGATACCATCGACGTCGGAGGTGATGTTCGGTTGTCCGGAAAGGCCGGAACCGATGAAAGTGGGGATGTGGAAACGAATGTATTCCCAATCGCCGCCTGTTTGGTCGCCGCTCCAAATACCGGCATAGCGTTGTGTGCCTGCCCAGCCGTCGAGCGAAATGATGAAGGGACGGGCGTTGTTGCCGTACTTGGGCATGATGCGACCGACGTCGGCCACACCGTTCAGCCCGAAGGAGTAACCCCAGCCGACCCATGCCACGTCTGTTTTGAGCACGCGGACACCGGCGTCGCGCACCTCCTTGACGATGTCGCGCTGCAGGAGGGCTTCGATGCTGTCTTTGGGGTGAAGATCGCTCTGCGTCCACAGTCCGATTTCCACACCTTTGCTGCGA
>ENA-OWLM01000431-OWLM01000431.1-metagenome-genome-assembly--contig:-NODE-431-length-16475-cov-3.971133_pt1 | contig 16475 bp, 12 predicted proteins | sample MGYA00245349_ERZ651102 | MGnify/ENA primary metagenome ERZ651102 (study PRJEB26857, sample SAMEA4031759) | metagenome | biome: human; feature: oral; material: saliva | place: Philippines | collected 2014... | reverse complement strand
CGCGGCGGTACAGGTCGTTCAGGTCGGAGGTCGCGAAGCGGCCGCCGTCCAGCGGCACCAGCGGACGCAGGTCCGGCGGCAGCACGGGCAGCACTTCCATGACCATCCACTCGGCCTTGATGCCCGACTTCTGGAAGCCTTCCAGCACCTTCAGGCGCTTGGAGATCTTCTTGATCTTGGCTTCCGAGCTGGTGGCCTTCAGTTCGCCGCGCAGCGTTTCCACTTCGCGGTCGATGTCGATGGTGCGCAGCAGTTCGCGCACGGCTTCCGCGCCCATCAGGGCACGGAAGTCGTCGCCGTACTCTTCGGTCTTGGCGAGGAAATCGTCATCCGACATGATCTGGCCGCGCTTGAGCGGCGTCATGCCGGGTTCGATCACGCACCAGGCTTCGAAGTACAGGACGCGTTCGATGTCGCGCAGGGTCATGTCGAGCACCATGCCCAGACGCGACGGCAGGCTCTTCAGGAACCAGATGTGCGCGACAGGGCTGGCCAGCTCGATGTGGCCCATGCGTTCACGGCGAACCTTGGCAACGGTAACTTCGACGCCGCACTTCTCGCAGATCACGCCACGATGCTTCAGGCGCTTGTACTTGCCGCAAAGGCATTCGTAGTCTTTGATCGGGCCAAAGATCTTGGAGCAGAACAGGCCGTCGCGCTCAGGCTTGAACGTGCGGTAGTTGATGGTCTCGGGCTTGCGAACTTCGCCGTAAGACCACGAACGGATCTTCTCGGGCGAGGCGATGCCGATCTTGATGGCATCGAATTGCTCGTCTTGCGAGACTTGCTTAAAGAGGTCGAGTAGCGCTTTCATTAGTTACGCTCCAAATCCATGTCCAGGGCCAACGAGCGGATTTCCTTGACCAGCACGTTGAACGATTCCGGCATGCCGGCGTCGATGACGTGGTCGCCCTTGACGATGTTTTCGTATACCTTGGTACGGCCGTTGATGTCGTCCGACTTCACCGTCAGCATTTCCTGCAGGGTGTAGGCGGCGCCGTATGCTTCCAGCGCCCACACTTCCATTTCCCCGAAACGCTGACCGCCGAACTGCGCCTTGCCGCCCAGCGGCTGCTGGGTCACCAGCGAGTACGGGCCGGTGGAACGCGCGTGCATCTTGTCGTCGACCAAGTGGTGCAGCTTCAGGTAGTGCATGTAGCCGACGGTCACGGGGCGTTCGAATTGCTCGCCCGTGCGGCCGTCGAACAGCCACGCCTGCGTACGCGAAGGCGTCAACGCCATGCGCTTGGCGACGTCGTCCGGATAGGCCAGTTCCAGCATCGTGGTGATTTCCTCTTCGGTCGCGCCGTCGAAGACGGGCGTCGCGAACGGCACGCCGTTCTTGAGGTTCTGGGCCATTTCCATGACTTCGTCGTCGGTCAGCTCGTCGATGCGCGCGCCGGTGCCGGTCGTGTTGTAGACCTTGTCCAGGTACGCACGGACGTTCTTGACCTGCGCCGTGCGCTCGTCGCGCAGCATGTCGGCGATGCGGTGGCCCACGCCCTTGGCGGCCCAGCCCAGATGGACTTCCAGCACCTGGCCGACGTTCATCCGCGAGGGCACGCCCAGCGGGTTCAGAACGATGTCGGCCGGCGTGCCGTCAGCCATGTGCGGCATGTCTTCCACCGGGGTGATACGCGAGACCACGCCCTTGTTGCCGTGACGGCCTGCCATCTTGTCGCCAGGCTGCAGACGACGCTTCACGGCCAGGTAGACCTTGATCATCTTCAGCACGCCCGGGGGCAGCTCGTCGCCCTGCGTCAGCTTCTTGCGCTTCTCTTCGAAGGCCAGATCGAACTGATGACGCTTCTGCTCGAGCGATTCCTTGGCCTGTTCCAGCACGACGGCGTGCGGCTCGTCGGCCAGGCGAATGTCGAACCACTGCCAGCGGTCCAGATCGGCCAGGTAGGCCTTGGTGATCGTGGCGCCCTTGGCCAGCTTGCGCGGGCCGCCGTTGACGGTCTTGTTGACCAGCATCTTTTCGATACGGTCGAACTGGTCGTTTTCAACGATGCGCAGCTGGTCGTTCAGGTCCTGGCGGTAGCGGCGCAGTTCATCGTCGATGATGGACTGGGCGCGCTTGTCGCGCACGATGCCTTCACGCGTGAACACCTGCACGTCGATCACGGTGCCTGTCATGCCCGAGGGCACGCGCAGCGAGGTGTCCTTAACGTCGGACGCCTTTTCACCGAAGATGGCGCGCAGCAGCTTTTCTTCCGGCGTCAGCTGGGTTTCGCCCTTCGGCGTGACCTTGCCGACCAGCACGTCGTCGGCGCTGACTTCTGCACCGATGTACGTGATGCCGGAATCGTCCAGGCGGTTCAACTGCGTTTCAGCCAGGTTGCTGATGTCGCGGGTGATTTCTTCCGGACCGAGCTTCGTGTCGCGAGCGACAACCGTCAGTTCCTCGATGTGCACCGAGGTGTAGCGGTCATCCGCCACGACCTTTTCGGAGATCAGGATCGAGTCTTCGAAGTTGTAGCCGTTCCAGGGCATGAACGCGATCAGCATGTTCTGACCCAGGGCGAGTTCGCCCAGGTCGGTCGATGCGCCGTCGGCCAGCACGTCGCCCTTGGCGACCTTGTCGCCACGCTTGACGATGGGACGCTGGTTGATGTTCGTGTTCTGGTTGGAACGCGTGTACTTGATCAGGTTGTAGATGTCGACGCCGACTTCGCCGGCGACGTTTTCTTCGTCGTTCACGCGGATCACGACACGCTCGGCGTCGACGTGGTCGACCAGGCCGCCACGCAGGGCCTGCACGGTCGTGCCCGAGTCAACGGCCACGGTGCGCTCGATGCCCGTACCCACGACCGGCTTTTCCGGACGCAGGCAAGGCACGGCCTGACGCTGCATGTTGGCGCCCATCAGTGCACGGTTCGCGTCGTCGTGTTCCAGGAACGGAATCAGCGAGGCGGCAACCGACACGATCTGCGACGGGGCAACGTCCATGTAGTGCACGTTGGCCGGAGCGGTCAGCATCGTTTCGCCAGCTTCACGGCAAGCGACCAGGTCGTCCACGAAGCGGCCTTCTTCGTCCAGCGCGGCGTTAGCCTGAGCGATGACGTAGTGGCTTTCTTCGATGGCCGACAAGTAGTCGATCTGCTCGCTCACGCGGCCGTCGATGATCTTGCGGTAAGGCGTTTCCAGGAAGCCGTACTCGTTCAGGCGAGCGTACAGCGCCATGGAGTTGATCAGGCCGATGTTCGGGCCTTCAGGCGTTTCGATCGGGCAGACACGGCCGTAGTGGGTCGGGTGCACGTCGCGGACTTCAAAGCCGGCGCGCTCGCGGGTCAGACCGCCCGGGCCCAGGGCGGAAACGCGACGCTTGTGCGTGATTTCCGACAGGGGGTTGGTCTGGTCCATGAACTGCGACAGCTGGCTCGAACCGAAGAACTCCTTGATGGCGGCCGAGATCGGCTTGGAGTTGATCAGGTCGTGCGGCATCAGGTTTTCCGTCTCGGCCTGGCCCAGACGTTCCTTGACGGCGCGTTCGACGCGCACGAGGCCGGCGCGGAACTGGTTCTCGGCCAGTTCGCCCACGCAACGCACGCGGCGGTTGCCCAGGTGGTCGATGTCGTCGATCTGGCCACGGCCGTTACGCAACTCGACCAGCACCTTGATGGTTTCAAGGATGTCTTCGTTGGTCAGCGTCATCGGGCCGGTGATGTCTTCACCACGGCCCAGGCGGCTGTTGACCTTCATGCGGCCAACGCGCGACAGATCGTACGTTTCTTCGCTGTAGAACAGACGCTGGAACAGCGCTTCCACCGCTTCTTCGGTGGGCGGTTCGCCAGGACGCATCATGCGGTAGATGGCAACGCGCGCGGCCATCTGGTCGGCGGTTTCATCGGTGCGCAGGGTCTGCGAAATGTACGGGCCGCGGTCCAGGTCGTTCGTGTAGAGGGCCTGGATGTCGTGCACGTTGGCGGCGCGCAGGGCGCCGAGCACGCTTTCCGTGATCTCGTCGTTGGCGTTGGCGATGACTTCGCCGGTATCTTCGTCAACGATGTTCTTGGCCAGCACACGGCCGTACAAGAAGTCTTCGGGCACGGAGATGCGCTGGATGCCGCCGGCAGCCAGGTCGCGCAGATGCTTCGCATTGATGCGCTTGTCTTTTTCGACGATCACCTTGCCCGAACGGTCGGCGATGTCGAAACGGGCCATTTCGCCCTTCCAACGTTCCGGCACGAATTCCATCATCGCGCCTTCGCTCTTCAGTTCGAAGTTATCGAAGTCGAAGAAGTTGGCCAGGATGGATTCCGGCGTCATGCCGATGGCCTTGCACAGGATCGTGACCGGCATCTTGCGGCGACGGTCGACGCGGAAGAACAGGACGTCCTTCGGGTCGAATTCGAAGTCCAGCCACGAGCCGCGGTAAGGAATCACGCGGGCCGAGAACAGGAGCTTGCCGGAGCTGTGCGTCTTGCCGCGGTCGTGTTCGAAGAACACGCCGGGGGAGCGGTGCAGCTGGGAAACGATGACACGCTCGGTGCCATTGATGACGAAGGAACCCGTGCCCGTCATGAGCGGAATTTCGCCCATGTAGACTTCCTGTTCCTTCACTTCCTTCACGGTGGGCTTGCTGACTTCGCGGTCAAGCAGCACAAGGCGGACCTTGGCTCGCAGGGGCGAGGCATAGGTCAGGCCACGTTGCTGACATTCCTTGACATCGAACACCGGTTCGCCGAGCACATAGCTCACGAACTCCAAGCGCGCCATACCGTTGTGACTAACGATCGGGAAAATCGACGAGAACGCCGCCTGCAAACCGTCGGCTACGCGATCGGACGGGGCGGTATCCGCCTGCAGGAAAGTTAGGTAGGATTGAAGCTGTGTCGCCAAAAGGAAAGGAACGTTTTGAACGTCTTCACGCTTGGCGAAGCTTTTGCGGATGCGCTTTTTTTCGGTGTACGAGTAAGGCATGAGCACTCCGACTCGAGGTTGCATGGGCCGTCAACCACGGCCCCAGGTGATACGACTCCAGGAAACCCCACTGAATGGGCATGACCCCAGTAGGGGTTTCCTGGAAACGCAAAAGCCCGGGGACTGCAAACTGTGCTGTCCCCGGGCAGTTGACGCAGGTCTTACTTGACTTCGACCTTGGCGCCAGCTTCTTCCAGCTTCTTCTTGGCGGCTTCGGCGTCAGCCTTGGCCACAGCTTCCTTGACGGGCTTCGGAGCGCCGTCGACCAGGTCCTTGGCTTCCTTCAGACCCAGACCGGTCAGCTCGCGCACGGCCTTGATGACGCTGACCTTGTTCGCGCCGGCTTCTTGCAGGACGACGGTGAACTCGGTTTGCTCTTCAGCAGCGGCGGCAGCGCCACCAGCGGCGGGAGCAGCGACAGCGACGGCAGCGGCAGCAGCCGACACGCCGAACTTCTCTTCCATTTCCTTGATCAGCTCGGACAGCTCGAGCACGGTCATGCCAGCGATGGCGTCAAGGATTTCAGCTTTGTTAAGTGCCATTTTTCAGAACTCCAAATATTTTGGTAATGCCAGGGTTTGGGTGTCGCTTCGTCGTTCAGCGAATTCCGGACAGCAGGGCGATTAGGCCGCTGCCTTTTGGTCGCGCACAGCCGCGAGGCCACGGGCGAACTTGGTCGGAACTTCGTTGAGCGTACGCACGAATTGCGCGATGGGGGCTTGCATGGTGCCAAGCAGCTTCGACAGCAACTCTTCGCGCGAGGGCATGGTGGCCAAAGCCTTCACGCCTTCTTGGTTCAGCAAGTTGTTGGGCAGTGCGCCCGCCTTGATGACCAGCTTTTCGTTGCTTTTCGCGAAACCAGCAATGACCTTGGCCGCCGAAACCGGATCAGCGCTGATGCCATAGATCAGCGGACCGGTCAGTTGCTCGGCCAACGGCTCGAAAGCCGTGCCGGCAACAGCACGACGGGCCAGCGAGTTCTTCAGAACACGCAGATACACGCCCGATTCACGCGCAGTTTTGCGCAGTACGGTGACAGAGGCGACGTCCAGACCACGGTACTCAGCGATAACAATCGATTGGGCCTTGGCGACTTCCGCCGAGACTTCCTCGATCACCACCGCTTTCTCTTGACGATTGAGACTCACGGTTTGAACACTCCATCAAAAGACGCCTGGGGCCTGAGCCTTGCGCGTCAACCGAATGCGGCGCCTGGTCGAGTTCTTCGTGTAAAGAAATCTTCCTGGGGACGCCGTCTACGCTGGATCCGGACTGTGTGAGCTCCGGGATTAAGCGGGGCAGCGGCGATGCTGCTTTCCTTGCGGAAGGGAGATTCCTTCCACTACCCTGCTCCAGCGGTCTTTGACAGCAACATCCGGAGGAATCCGGATGCAGCCCAAAGTACGTTTACAGCTGTTGGCTTAGTTGGTAGCCGACAGCGAGGCAATTTCCACGCGCGCACCGCCGCCCATCGTGGACGAAACGGCGAGCTTGCGCAGGTAAATGCCCTTGGCAGCTGCGGGACGAGCCTTTTGCAGGGCGTCGACCAGAGCGGCCAGGTTGGTTTGCAGCTGTTCCACGCCGAACGACGCGCGGCCGATCGTTGCGTGGATGATGCCGGCCTTGTCGGTACGGTACTGAACCTGACCGGCCTTGGCGTTCTTGACAGCGGTGGCGACGTCGGGCGTCACGGTGCCGACCTTCGGGTTCGGCATCAGGCCACGCGGACCCAGGATCTGACCCAGGGCGCCAACGACACGCATCGTGTCGGGCGAGGCGATGACGACGTCAAAGTCCATTTGACCGGCCTTGATGCTGTCGGCCAGATCGTCCAGACCGACGATGTCGGCGCCGGCGGCCTTGGCGGCTTCAGCCTTGTCGCCTTGGGCGAACACGGCCACGCGGACCGACTTGCCGGTACCGGCGGGCAGCACGACCGAACCGCGAACCAGTTGGTCCGACTTCTTCGGGTCGATGCCGAGCTGCACAGCCACGTCAATCGACTCATTGAACTTGGCGACGGCGGTTTCCTTGACCAGGGTCAGGGCTTCAGCGACCGGGTACAGCTTGGTGCGGTCGATCTTTTGCGCAATAGCGGCTGCGCGCTTGGACAACTTTGCCATGATTAGATCCCCTCAACCGTGATGCCCATGCTGCGGGCGCTGCCAGCGATCGTGCGCACAGCGGCGTCCAGATCAGCGGCGGTCAGATCGGGGCCCTTGGCCTTGGCGATTTCTTCAGCTTGCGCGCGGGTCAGCGTGCCGACCTTGTCGGTGTGCGGCTTGGACGAACCCTTTTGCACGCCGGCAGCCTTCTTGATGAGGACCGTCGCGGGCGGGGTCTTCATGATGAAGGTGAAGCTCTTGTCCGCGAAAGCGGTGATCACCACGGGGATCGGCAGACCCGGCTCCATGCCTTGGGTCTTGGCGTTGAACGCCTTGCAGAATTCCATGATGTTCAGGCCACGTTGACCCAGTGCCGGGCCAATCGGGGGGGAGGGGTTAGCCTTACCAGCCGGTACTTGCAGCTTGATAAAGCCGACGATCTTCTTCGCCATGCTTTGCTCCTTGCGGGTTATATCGCCCTGGCCTGTGTGGACAGAGCTCCCCGGGGGTTAAATTCAGGTCTTTTCGACCTGGCTGAAATCGAGTTCGACAGGCGTGGCGCGACCAAAAATGGTGACAGACACGCGCACCTTGCTCTTTTCGTAATTGACTTCTTCGACGTTGCCGTTGAAGTCTGCAAACGGACCTTCCTTGACCCGAACCATCTCGCCCACTTCGAACAGGATCTTGGGGCGGGGTTTCTCGACGCCCTCTTCCATCTGGGAGAGGATCTTCTCGACTTCCTTTTCGGAAATCGGGGTCGGACGGTTGCCCGAGCCACCCAAAAAGCCGGTGACGCGGTTGGTGTTCTTGACCAGATGCCACGTTTCGTCGGTCAGGTCCATTTCAACAAGGACGTAACCGGGAAAAATGCGGCGCTCGGTGATCGACTTCTGGCCACCCTTGACCTCGACGACTTCCTCGGAGGGCACAAGAATGCGGCCGAAAGACGTTTGCAGGCCCGCGCGCTCGATGCGCTCGTTCAGGGCCTTGTGCACGCTTTTTTCCATGCCGGAATACACATGGACGACATACCAACGCTTACTCATTTGCCGTCCTTATTTCCAGCCCAACAGCAGGCCGTAGAGAATCCATTCGATGCCCTTGTCGAGCACCCACATGAAAATGCCCATGACCGCCACGAACGCAAAAACGATGCCCGTCATCTGGGTCGTTTCCTTGCGGGTGGGCCACGAGACACGCTTGACTTCGTTGTAGGACTCGCTGGCAAAGCTAAGAGTGCGGCGGCCGGGTTCGCTGAACCAGGCGATCACAGCTGCGATCACGAGGCCGCCGACGAAAACGCCGACACGTGCAGGCATCGGCTGTGCGCTGAGCACGGAAAACCCGACGATGCCAGCAATAACGACGAGAACCGCCAGCCCGAGCTTGACCCGGTCGGCGGTACTGGTTACGGTTTCAACGCTGGTATTAGACATATTGCGACGCGAGCCGCCGTGAATGCGTAACTCGCGATGATCTCCCGCGGGTTTATCCTGGCGGTGGCAGGGGCAGTAGGAATCGAACCTACAACCTTCGGTTTTGGAGACCGACGCTCTGCCAATTGAGCTATGCCCCTAAACACTTCAACACTACAGTTGCTGCAGAGCCGTTAGCGCAGATGCTGATTCCTGCGTTGGCCTTGCACTTTCCACTACTGCTTTGCACCTGTTCCGCGCGCATCGGCTTGCGGAACCATACATAGTACTACTTTTACAGCAAAGATGGATAGGGGGACGAAAAGCCCACCCTACCCATCCGGGTATTGCTTACTTCAGGATCTTGGCGACGACGCCGGCGCCGACGGTACGACCGCCTTCACGGATGGCGAAACGCAGACCTTCTTCCATGGCGATCGGAGCCAGCAGCTTGACGGTCATGGCAACGTTGTCGCCCGGCAGGACCATTTCCTTGTCGGCCGGCAGTTCGATCGTGCCCGTCACGTCCGTCGTGCGGAAGTAGAACTGGGGACGATAGCCTTGGAAGAACGGGGTGTGACGGCCGCCTTCTTCCTTGGACAGGATGTAGACCTCGGACGTGAAGTCCGTGTGCGGGGTGATCGAGCCCGGCTTGGCCAGAACCTGGCCGCGCTGGACGTCTTCACGCTTGGTGCCGCGCAGCAGGATGCCCACGTTGTCGCCGGCTTGACCTTGGTCCAGCAGCTTGCGGAACATTTCCACGCCGGTGACGGTGGTCTTCTGGACCGGACGGATACCGACGATTTCGATTTCGTCGCCGACCTTGATGATGCCGCGCTCGATACGACCGGTCACCACGGTGCCGCGGCCCGAGATCGAGAACACGTCTTCAACCGGCATCAGGAACGCGCCGTCAACGGCACGCTCAGGCGTCGGGATGTACGAATCCAGCGCGGCGGCCAGCGCCATGATGGCTTGCTCGCCCAGTTCGCCCTTGTCGCCTTCCAGCGCCAGCTTGGCCGAACCCTTGACGATCGGGGTGTCGTCGCCCGGGAAGTCGTACTTGGACAGCAGTTCGCGAACTTCCATTTCCACCAGCTCGAGCAGCTCGGCGTCGTCAACCATGTCGGCCTTGTTCAGGAAGACGATGATGTACGGCACGCCAACCTGGCGGCTCAGCAGGATGTGTTCACGCGTTTGCGGCATCGGGCCGTCAGCGGCCGACACGACCAGGATCGCGCCGTCCATCTGGGCTGCGCCCGTGATCATGTTCTTGACGTAGTCAGCGTGGCCCGGGCAGTCAACGTGCGCGTAGTGGCGCGATTCCGTTTCGTACTCGACGTGGGCCGTGTTGATCGTGATGCCGCGAGCCTTTTCTTCAGGAGTCGCGTCGATCTGGTCGTAGCCCTTGGCTTCGCCGCCGAACTTGTTCGACAGAACGGTCGTGATGGCCGCCGTCAACGTCGTTTTGCCGTGGTCAACGTGACCAATCGTACCCACGTTCACGTGCGGCTTGGTACGTTCAAACTTGCCTTTTGCCATGGCTGACTCCTGACCTGGATTGCGCTTCTGACTGAAGAAAAGAACTTGGAAATTTGTGGTGCCCATGGCGCGGATCGAACGCGCGACCTCTCCCTTACCAAGGGAGTGCTCTACCACTGAGCCACATGGGCAACTTGTACAGATATCAATCTTGGAGCGGGTGAAGGGAATCGAACCCTCGTCGTAAGCTTGGAAGGCTTCTGCTCTACCATTGAGCTACACCCGCGGCAAACCCTTTCACCTTCTCTTTCCCAAACCCTTCAAATCCAAGGCCGAGGAAACCTTACAGCCTTCTTTGCGAAGGCCGCCCAGTTCCCTAGGCCTTACATTGCAAATCCAGGCAAACCGCGCCTGGATTTAGGTATGGGTCTCTGGTGGAGGAGGTTGGATTCGAACCAACGTAGGCGCAAGGCCAACAGATTTACAGTCTGCCCCCTTTAACCACTCGGGCACCCCTCCAGCGGAGAACTTGAGATTATGAACACTTTCAAATCCGCTGTCAAACCATTCGGACGAAAAATTCAAAATTTCTGTTCTGCCACCGCCGCGTTTCCGCGCAGAGGGGGCGAAGCTTACAGGTTTCCGCGAATTGCTGCACGGAAAAGCTGAGAATATTTTTCTGCGGAGAAATTTACGGGGTTGGTGCCGGCCGAGGGATCCTCGCTGGCCATGCGCCCTACCCGGTCCGCTTCGGCCTCGTCCAGGCCGATATCCGCGAGGGTGTGCGGGATGCCTACGGCCTCGCGCAGACCCAGCACCCAATCGAGAACGGCGCCCGGCCCTGCTTGCGGCAGCCCCAGGTAGCGCGCCAGCGCTTCAAGGCGCGGCGCTACCGCCTGCTGGTTGGCCTTCAGCACGTAGGGCATCAGGATGGCGTTGAGCAGGCCGTGATGAGCGTCGTACAGCGCGCCTAGCGGGTGCGCCAGCGCATGCATGGCGCCCAGGCCGCGCTGGAACGCAGTGGCGCCCATGCTGGAAGCCACCAGCATCTGCTGGCGCGCCTGCAGGTCGGCGCCATCCGCCACCGCCTGCGGCAGATATTCCTTGACCATGCGCATACCTTCGAGAGCGATACCGGCCGCCATGGGATGGAAGAACGGCGAGCAGTAGGCCTCCAGGTTGTGCGACAGCGCATCCATGCCGGTAGCCGCCGTGATCCTGGGCGGCAAGCCAACGGTGAGTTCGGCGTCCAGGATCACGATGGAGGGCAGCATGCGCGCATGGAAGATGATGCGCTTGACCCGCGCGGCCTCGTCGGTGATGACCGATGCGCGGCCCACTTCGGATCCTGTGCCCGCTGTCGTCGGCACGGCCACAACGGGCGCCATGCCGGCCACGTTTACGCGCAGATAGTTGTCGCCGATGTCTTCGAAGTCCCACAGGGGACGACTCTGGCCCGCCATCAGGGCAATGGCCTTCGCGGCATCCAGCGCAGAACCGCCGCCGAACGCGATCACGCCGTCGTGATTGCCTAGCTTGAATGCCGCGACGCCGTCGTCGACATTGCGTCCCGTCGGATTGCCCTTGATTTCGTGGAACACGGCGCACTCAAGGCCAGCTTCGCGGCAGGCGGCCACCGCGTTGGCGATCATTGGCAGCGCGGCCAGTCCGGGATCCGTGACCAGCAAGGGGCGCGCCATGCCCAGTTCGAGGCACCACTGCGCCAGCTCGCGCACGCGGCCGGGGCCGGTCTTGACGGCGGTCGGGTAATTCCAGTTTACGGAGGGCACAGTCATGGTTCGATTCCCCGGGGCGCCGTGTCAGACGCTGCGCAGATGGAAGGATTTGGCCTGCGTGAGCGGCTCGAAGCCGACGGCCGATAGCGATACGCCCCGGCCCGAATTCTTGACGCCCGTCCAGGCGAGCGCCGGATCCAGGTAGTCGCAGCGGTTCATGAAGAATGTTCCAGTCCGGACCTGCCGGCCGATATGCAGCGCGGCGTCCTCATCTTGCGTGAACACGGCGGCGGTCAGGCCGTAGGGGCTGTCATTCATCAATGCGACGGCTTGTTCGTCGGTCTCCACCGGCATGATGCCGACAACAGGCCCGAAGCATTCGTCGTTCATGATGCGCATGCGGTGGTCAACTTGGGTCAGCAACGCCGGCGCGACGTAAGGCGAGCCTTCACTCGCATTTTTAAAATGTGATGAATCAATCATATTTCTGGCGCCGGCGGCGATCGCCTCCTGTATGACATCGCGGATTTCGGCGGCTGCGCGGTTCCGCACGACCGGACCGAGGGTCGTCTCGGCGTCCAGCGGGTTTCCCAGCACGTACTGATTGGTGAGCGCCACGGCGCGTTCGATGAACTCGTCGTAGCGTGCGCGGGCAACGTAGATGCGCTGTATGCCGCAGCAGGACTGGCCTGAATTGAAAAAGGCGCCATCGACGAGGGTTTCGATCGCATGGTCCAGCCTGGCGTCGGCCCGCACGTAGGCCGGGTCGTTCCCGCCAAGTTCCAGGCCCACGCCGATGAAACGCCCGGCCGCACCTTCCTCAACGGAGCGGCCGCCCCGCACCGATCCGGTGAAGGATACGTAGCCGATCTCTGGCGCGCGGATCAGCCGCTGCGCGATGTCGTGGCTGGCGTGCAGGAACTGGAACACGCCCGCCGGCGCACCGGCGTCGCGAAAGGCGCGGCCGATGAGTTCCGCGCACAAGGGCGTCTGGTCTGAATGCTTGAGGATGACCGAGTTGCCGGCCATCAACGCCGGCACGATGCTGTTCACGGCAGTCAGCAAGGGATAATTCCACGGCGCAATGGTCAGCGCGACGCCGATGGGCTCGCGGCTGATGAAGCGCGTGTACCCCGGCTGCGCGGGCGCGGGGATGGGGGCCAGGGCCTCTGGCGCTATCGCGATCATGTGGCGGGCGCGGGCCTCGAAGCCCGCCACCTCGGATGGCGTGTATCGCAGGGGCCGTCCCATCTGGATCGTGATCGCGCGCGCGATTTCGTCCTTGGCCGCGACGAAGCGGTCGACGGCATCGGACACGACGCGCCCGCGGGCCTCTATGCCCATGGCGTGCCAGGCCCCTTGCGCGGCCTGCGCGCTGGCCAGCGCATGGGCAACCTGCGCTTCGCTGGCATAGGCGCGGCGCACGACTTCACGTCCGTCGATGGGGCTGATGGTGATGAGTTCATCGGTCATGGCGTGACCCGGACAAGCGGATTGGAGGGAGGTCAGATGATTTCAAAGTAGCGCGCCAATTCCCAGTCGGTCACGTGGCGCCGGAACTGCCGCTCTTCCCATTCGCGTGTCGCGGCGTAGTGCTCGACGAACGCGTCGCCGAACAAGAGGCGCGCGGCCTCGGATCCGCGCAGGCGCTGCGCCGCTTCCCACAGAGTGGCGGGCAGGCGCAGGTGCGCGGGGAACTGTTGGGTGTAGGCGTTTCCCTGCACCATCGGCTCGGGCGCCAAGCCCTGCTCGATGCCGTACAACCCGGAAGCCAGCGCCGCGGACAGCGCAAGATAGGGATTGGCGTCGGCCGACCCGATGCGCACCTCGACGCGCTGGGATTTGTCGCTGCCCGGAATGAGCCGCAGCGCCGTCGTGCGGTTTTCCATGCCCCACGTGGCGTCCAGCGGCGCCCAGTAACCGGGCACCAGACGCGAATAACTGTTGATGGTCTGCGCGTACAGCGCCATGAATTCGGGCAGGTAGCGCTGCACGCCAGCCATGAAGGACGCCTGCGTGCCGCTGATCCCGTGCGGCTGCGATTCGTCGTAAAAGGCCGAGCGGCCCGTCTTGCGGTCGCGTAGCGACAAATGGATGTGGCCGCTTTGTCCTGGATGGTCGTGCGACCACTTCGCCATGAACGTCGCCATCAGGCCGTTCTGCTGCGCTAGCGCCTTGGTGAAAGTCTTGAACAGGAATGCCTTGTCGCCTGCCGCGGCCGCCGCGTCCACGGCGATCGCCGCTTCAAGCACGCCAGGCCCCGTCTCGGTGTGCAGGCCCTCGATAGGCATGTCCATGCGTTCGCACATTTCCAGGAGCTTGCGGTAGAAGTCGCCCTCCACCGTGCTTCGCAGCATGGAATAGCCGAAATTGCCGGGCGTCCAGTTCTCCATGTTGCGGTAGTTCTTGGCGCGCACGGAATGCGGCGTCTCGCGGAACATGAAGAACTCGTATTCCAGCGCGGCGTAGGCGTCGTAACCCATGCCTGCCGCGCGGTCGATTACGCGGTGCAACAGCCGGCGCGGACAGATCGCCCCGGCGTCGCCTTCGAACTCCGCCAGGAACAGCAGCATGTCTTCGCCCCCCGGGCCCTGCTCCAGGGGGAGCCGGCGCGCACTCTGCGGCACGATCCTGAGCTTGGCGTCGGGGTAGGCGGTGTGCCACCCGGTGTACTTGGTGTTGTCGTAGAGCTGGTCGTCGATGTCCCACCCGAACACCACATCGCAAAACGCCAGCCCCGAACGCAGTGCGCCCAGGAATTTGTCGCGCCGCAGATACTTGCCCAGCATCAGCCCGTCCACGTCGGACAGGCCCACCTTGATGTGCGAGAGCGGACTGGACTGCACCAGGCGCTCCGCGTCTTCCACCGTTGCTACCCCTAGTGCATGCATGCTTGTTCACCTTGTGGCTGAAGCGTTGCGTGGAACTGCGGGCGGGCGGCGCGCAAATCAGGTCATGGCCGCCCCCAGCACCCGCATCGCCTGGCGATGCAGCTGCGGCGTGGCGGCCGCGACCACGCGGCCCTGGGATTCGAGGCTGAGCGGCTGCCCCGACCAATCGGTTATGACGCCGCCAGCGCCCTCGATCACGGGCTGCAGGGCCAGATAATCGTACGGTTGAAGGCCGGCCTCGACGACGAGATCGACGTGGCCGCTGGCCAGCAGTCCGTAGCTATAGCAGTCGCCGCCGAAGCGGCGCATGCGCGCCGCCCCCGTCAACGCGTCGAACGCGGCCAGTTCCGCGCCTTCGAAGATGTCCGGCGAGGTGGCATAGAGGATAGCGTTGCGCAATTCGGAACAGGTGCTGACGCGGCATTCCTGGCCGTTGAGCCGCGCGGGAGAACCCGCCGCGCCGATCCAGCGTTCATCCAGCATGGGGATGTCGATGACGCCCAGCACGGGCTTGCCCCGGTGCAGCAGCGCAAGCAGCGTGCCCCACAGCGGATTGCCGGAGATGAACGCACGCGTGCCGTCGATGGGATCGAGCGACCATACGAATTCGGCGCCCGCATGGGAAGCGCCGAACTCTTCGCCGAAGATCCCGTGTTGCGGATGATGCCGGGCAATAGCGTCGCGCAAAGCCGATTCAACCTGTCTGTCCGCTTGGGTGACCGGGCTTTCGTCCGCCTTGGTGTCCACGTCTAGCGGATGCCGAAACCACTTGCGGGACAAGGGGCGGACGCTGTCCGCCAAGGTTTGGGCGAAGGCGGCAAAGGCAGCCAGCTGCTGCACGGACAAGGCGGATGAAGATGGCATTGGTGCGCTTCCAGAGTGGCGAAGGGGGGTGCGACTACGCCAGTCAAACTCCTGCGTGCTGGTTTTCCCAGTCTAGACACGTTGCCACAAATTTGCAAATATGCTCAAAACTGCAACCACGTCCCGAGTTCTGGCTGGTCGCCGTCCGCATACGCAGCTTGCCACCGTTGCCGTGTATTCCCCACCGGAGTCCCATCATGCAATGTATGAAGAAGCTCAGTTTTGTGGTTGCAGTAATTTCCCTAGGTTGCGCGCAGGCCCACGCGGGCGCGATCACCGTCTACACCGCGCTGGAGGAAGACGAGATCGCCGCGTACCTCAAGGCCGCCAACGCAGCCATGCCCGACCTCAAGGTCAACGTGCTGCGGCTGTCGACGGGCGATCTCGGCGCGCGCCTCATCGCCGAAGCCGGCAATCCACAGCAGGACCTCATCTGGGGCTTCGCGGTCAGCAACATGCTGGACCCGCGCCTGCAGAACCTGCTTGCCCCATACAAGGCCAAGGGCATGGACACCCTGCCCTCGCAGTATCGGGGCGCCGACGACAAATGGTTTGCGGCCACCGGCTACGTAGCGGCGTTCTGTGTGAATACCGACAGGCTCAAGTCCAAGAACCTGCCGATGCCCACCTCCTGGGAAGACCTGACCAAGCCCGAGTACAAAGGCGAGATCGTCATCCCGAGCCCCGCCGCTTCCGGCACCGGCTATCTGCAGATCGTCGCGCTGCTGCAGGGCATGGGCCAGGATAAGGGCTGGGCCTTGCTGAAGGACCTGGACAAGAACGTGGCGCAGTACACGCCATCGGGTTCGCGCCCCTGCAAGATGGCGCGGGCCGGCGAATACGCCATCGGCGTGTCCTTCGCCTTTCCGGCGATGCAGTCCATCGAAGAAGGCTACCCCGTCAAAATGGTCATCCCAACCAAATGGGTGGGATACGAACTGGAAGCGTCGGGCCTGATGAAGACGGCCAAGAATCCCGAGGACGCCAAGCGCTTCCTGGACTGGACCCTGTCGGCGCAGGCCGGCGGGCTGTACAGCAAATACAAGGAACTGG